>Ga0307421_1000621_pt1 | contig 22739 bp, 13 predicted proteins | sample SalMarWE160270MG_FD_202163 | JGI IMG/M metagenome (GOLD analysis project Ga0307421, IMG submission 202163) | Salt marsh sediment microbial communities from the Plum Island Ecosystem LTER, Massachusetts, United States - WE1602-70 | ecosystem: Environmental > Aquatic > Marine > Intertidal zone >...
ACCAGCGCAATTGGCCTGCTGTTGCTGCAGCGATGGGCTCGATCGCTGGCGTTGGCCGTTTCCAGCTGCTATGCAGCCCTGCTGGTCGCCGGCCTGGTCTTTGGGTGGGCGAGCGGCGGCATAGCAGCGATCGACCTGGGACGTGCTCTGGTAGTGTTGCTCGAGGCTGCAGTCGTCGCCGGGGCAGTCTGGTTCTACCTGACCCGGTCCGATGTGCTCTCTGTCTTCCGGGAACCCGCTGACTGATGCCTTCGGGCTCCGCGGCGCGGTGTCCGCGGCGATAGCGGAGGATCGGTTGTAACGGCCCGTCTGTTGATGTATAATCGATTGAAAGGGCGCGGTGGAGCGGCGCGGTGGGCCGGACAGTGGATCTCCTGCGGGAGCGACAGGGGCCGCCGTGAAGAGGTTGAGCTCCGTCTGCGCCGTTGCCTTACCAGTCGCGGCCGCCTTCGCCGGAGGCCGCCAGGGCAGGGGCGGAAGTCCTGTATATGGTCAGGAGGTCGAGGATGGCCCACTACTACGCTGAACCGGCGCATACCTTCAGCGAGTACCTGTTGATCCCCAATCTGACGGGAAGGAACCACATCCCGGAGAATGTCAGCATCAAGACTCCTCTGGTCAGGTTCAAGAAGGGGAAGCAGGCTGCGCTGGAGCTCAACATACCCTGCTGCTCGGCGATCATGCAGGCCGTCTCCGATCAGAACATGGCTATCGCTCTTGCCAGGTGCGGGGGCCTGTCATTCATCTATGTCTCTCAGCCCATAGAAGAGCAGGCGCGGATGGTGAGAGAGGTGAAGACGTTCAAGGCAGGCTTCGTGGAGAGCGACTCGAACGTCAAGCCCTCCGCCACTCTCCGGGAGGTCGTGGCCCTGTCCAATCAGACTGGGCATACCACAATGGCGGTGACCGAGGATGGTACGGCTCACGGCAAGCTGGTGGGGATCCTGACCAGCCGTGACTACAGACTAGGTCGCATAGACCTGGATGATCGCGTGGAGCAATACATGACCCCGTTCGACGCCCTGGTCTATGGCCAGGACGGGATCAGCCTCCACGATGCGAACGATCTGATCTGGGAGCACAAGCTGAATGTCCTGCCGATCATCGACAACAGTCAGCGGCTGGCCTCGTTGGTCTTCAGGAAGGACTACGTTCGCAGTAAGGCCAATCCGAACGAGTTGGTCGACCAGGAGAAGAGGCTGATGGTCGGCGCCGGCATCAACACAAGAGACTATCGCGAGCGCGTGCCCACCCTAGTAGAAGCGAACGCCGATGTGCTCTGCGTCGATTCCTCGGATGGCTTCACGGCTTGGCAAGGTGAAACGATTGAGTATGTCAAGAAGGAGTATGGAGATAGGGTCGCTGTTGGCGGCGGCAATGTAGTGGACAGGGAAGGTTTTCGCCATCTGGCGGACGCAGGAGCCGACTTCGTCAAGGTCGGTATCGGCGGCGGCTCGATCTGCATCACGAGGGAGCAGAAGGGGATTGGGCGCGGCCAGGCAACGGCGCTGATCGAGGTGGCGAAAGCGAGGGACGACTACCTGCAGGAGACGGGCGAGTACGTGCCGATCTGCTCAGACGGCGGCATCGTGCAGGACTACCACATCGTTCTGGCCTTGGCGATGGGAGCCGACTTCGTGATGATGGGCCGCTACTTCGCCCGGTTTGACGAGAGCCCAACCAGGCGGATGGTGATCAACGGGGCCTACGTCAAGGAGTACTGGGCAGAGGGTTCCAACCGGGCCCGCAACTGGCAGAGATACGACGTGGGCGGAGAGACGAAGCTGGCATTCGAGGAGGGGGTCGAGGGCTATGTGCCCTACGCGGGCAAGCTGAGCGAGAATCTGGATCTCACGGTGAGCAAGATCATCGCCACCATGTGCACGTGTGGGGCGCTGACGCTGGAGGAACTCCGCGAGAAGTCCCGGCTCACGCTGGTATCCTCGCCCAGTATTCGTGAGGGCGCTGCTCACGACATAATCCTGCGAGACAAGGAATCTGCGAGCCAATAGCACCGGTTGAGAAGCGGCGCCTGATCGGGCGGCACGACTGAGCTGACTGAAGCGATCTTCCAGGCGCTCGCGGAGCGGCCGCTGCTCCCGGCACCACATAGGGCGCGCTTGAAGTCCTCGCCGTTTATGGTATAGTAGCATTGCCCGTGTCCAGTGGGGCGGGCATTCTCCTTTTCTGTGGCCGGGGAAGGGCCCATGCGGCGACGACGACTTGTGATACCGTTGGCGACGGCTGCGATGACGCTGGCGATCGCGCTGGCGTTCGTGGCCATGGCGCACGCCCGCACAGGTTCCGGATCGGCCGTCGCGGCCTCGAGCGCTCGCAGCGTTGGCTGGTCTTTCTCCTATCAGAGTTCGATCACTTGCACGCTCTCCACGACGACTACTGATTCGCTGCCCGGAGGCAACACGTTCACGACCTCCCACATCCTGGCCAGCTACTACGACCTGGCGTTGGTGAGCGGGCTGCCTGGCCAGCAGCACAACCCCGAGCAGGACTACTTCCGCCTCGACAACGCCATCCCCGGATACAGGTACGTGGTCAGCGCGGATCCCGAAGGCCTTGGTAATTACAATCTGGGTATCATCATCTACAACGCAAGCTACACCCCGATCTATACGGACAGCAACACCTTGGACAACAACAGCGCCACCGCCGATTGGATAGCGCCGGGCTCGGGGCCCTACTACTTCAAGGTCTTCCAGATCAGCAGCTCCTGCAGCGGGGGGAACTACGATCTTGACGCCGACCAGTATCCGCACACAAGCACGCCGACGAATACGCCGACCGCGACGACTATTCCCACTTACACGCCGACGCCCACGCCCACAGCTGCACCAGGACCAACTGCCATTCCTGGGGCCGACTCGTTCGAGCCAAACTGGGATTTCGACCACGCCTCCCTCATAGGCACAGGTACGAGCTACAGCGCGAACTTCATTCCGGCCTGCTGCGGTGATGTGGACAACGACTTCTATAAGATCTGGATCAAGCCCGGCCTGCTGTTCACCTGCTATACCTCGAACCTCGGCCCGGGCGTCGATACGAACGTCATCATATACGACAACTGGCGCAACGGCATCGCCGGAAACGACGACGTGGAGCTTGGCGACTACAGCAGTCGTGTCGCCTACTACTCCACGTACGCAGGCTGGCTCTACGTCTTGGTGGGCCATGGCGGGCGGCTGGCGCTGGCCGACGTAGAGGGCAGCACGTACAATGTCCGCTGCGACAAGGACGTGCCCAGCCAGGCAACCCCCACATGCACCCGGACGCCCACGAGCGGCTCTTCATCGCCTCTGGCAACGTCGACTCCCAAGCCGTCGCTCAGCGTGCGCGTGATGGCCACGCCAACTCCGGCTCCGACAGCGACGCCGGGGCCTCGCTCGGTGGCCGTCAATCTCCTCGTCTACTACGATGGTAACGGTGACTCGCTACCTGGCGCAGGTGAGGGCGTGGCTGGCATTTCCGCTCAGATCCACGAGTCCGCAACAGGCCAGTTGCTGCAGCAGGCATTCACCGATGAGCTGGGCAGCGTGGCCTTCAGCGTAACGGCTCAGGGCCCTGTGCAGGTCAGCGTGCCCTTCCTGGGATTCAGCCAGGTGGTCGGAGGCCCCGAGGCAAGCGTCTTCGTTCGAGTTCCACCGCGTTCTTCCGGCGCCGAGGCCCCCTGAGCCACGCCCTGGAGTCACAGGCCGCCATGAGCGCAGAATCCCCTATCCCGCCCGCCAAAGAGGAAGCGCCCGCGTCGCCGGTGATCGCATTGCTGGCGAAGCTCCCTGCCAAGTGGGTGGCGCTCGGGCTGCTGGCTGTCATCGTAGTTGTGGTCTTGCTGCTGCGGGGCGGCGGTGACGGTGATACGGAGCCGGCCACACCTACGCCTTCGCTATCGCCGCTGCCGGTGGTGGAGTGCGAGACGATCATCAGCAGCGGAGCGGTTCAGGTTGCCGCGTCCCTTCCGATCACTCTCTCTGTGAGCGGGGAGTCGATTCCCGTCGTGCCAGTAATGCTTGATGAGCACGGTTGGTCGTATCAGGCGGAGTACTCGGGGAAGGCCGTCTGGATCTGCGGTACGGTGGTCAACTACGTGTTGGGACTGGAGCCGACGCGGGACAACGAGAGGCTTCTGGAATCCTTGAGCGCCGGCGACCTCATCGGGCTGACCCTCGCTAATGGGACGGGCTTCCTATTCCGGTATGACGATGCGAGTGAGGTGTTCGCAGCGGATGCTTCTTCCATCTTCGATCAGTCGGAGCCGGCGGTGACTCTGCTCGTCGAAGTAGACGATGGGGTCGTGCTGGCAGTACGGGCCGAGTACGAGACGGCATCCGAGCCGCTGCAGCCGGTCGTGGTCGGCGAGGCGCTGGGGCTCTATACGCCGGTGCAGGTGGGAAACGCTAGACTGACGGTCGTCTCAGCCCACGCGCGGCAAGATGTCCCAGGCCTGTTGCAGGGCACGATGTACTACCTGGTCGAGCTAGAGGTGGCCAACGTGGGGGAAGTCTCGCTTGAGACCAGTCTATTCAACATGGTCCTGGAGGACAGCATAGGCAACCAGTACCTGCTGTCACCGCCTGCAAGCGCGGTCGGCGATTACGGCCCGCTTCAGGGGACAATCGCGCCGGGATCACTGCTCAATGGTACGGCCGGCTACCTTGTGCCGGAGACGCTCGCAGGCCCGACGCTGGTGTGGACGTTCAGTCCGAAGCCGACGTCGGGGGAAGTTGCCCAGGTCAGGATTCCGTATGAGGCGGAGCCGTTCGATCCAGGATTGGTCTACGTGACGGTAAGCGACGCGTTCCTGAGCACAGGCGGCGATGAGCTGGTCATCGTCGGTGAGATCCGCAATACGACCAGCTCTGCGCTGATTGTGTCGGCGAGCGATATCCGGCTAAGCTCGAGCGCCGGAATGGGTAATCTGCGCATGGCGGCGCCGTTCCTGCCGTGGACGGTCGAGCCGGGTGAGACTCAGGTCATCGAGCTCCAGTACGATCCGCCAGGTGCAGCGACCGCGCTGCTGACGATGCTGGGGTTCTCCTTCGAGATCTCGGGATTGCCGGAGCCTGGCGGCTTCGGCGGCGTTCCCTGACGGGCCCCGGGACGGGCCAGCCTTGGTGATGGCGCCTGGTGGGGCAGCGCTCGCCTGCGGCCCGCTGGCGCCGTCCTGACGGGTCAGGGGCACCACCCGCTCTGCAGCACCATCCGTGCCTGGGCCATATCCTCCTCGATCTGGGCCGTCAGCTGCTCGGTGCTTGAGAAGATTAGCTCGTCCCTCAAGCGCCCTATGAAGTCTATGGCCAGCACCTGGCCATACAAATCGCCCTCGAAATCGAGCAGGTGGGCCTCAACGGTGCGCTGACCTCCCGGAAAGGAGGGCCGTGTGCCCACGTTCGCCACAGCCGGGTGGCTCTCCAGCTCCGGGCCGTGCGCCAGGCAGGCGTAGATACCGTTGGCTGGCAGCAGCCGGTTGGGAGGGAGCGATAGATTGGCGGTGCGGACTCCAAAAAGATGCCCTCTGCCATCCCCCTGAACGACCTTACCCTGCAGGCGGTAGGGGCGCCCGAGACAGCCGTTTGCCTCACCTAGATCGCCCTCCAGCAGCGCCTGTCGCACTCGACTGCTGCTGACTGCCGCGCCCTTCCACACGAACGGCTCAATCACGTGCACCAGGAAACCGTGCTTCGCTCCGGCCCGCCTGAGGAAGTCTGCGTCGCCGGCACGCTCGTGACCGATGGCGAACCCCTCGCTGCTCCACAGCTCGGCCAGACCGAGATGGCGTACCAGAAGCTCCACAAAGTCAGACGCCGGTGTCCGGGCTGTCTGGCTGGTGAATGGCACGACAACGAGCAGATCGAGCCCCAGGCCGTCAAGCAGGGTCGCGCGCTCTTCGAGCGTGGTGAGCATCTGGGGCGGCTCTCTGCCCAGCGCAGCCGCCGGATGGGGATCGAACGTGAGGGCGACTGCCGTGCCACCGCCGGCCTCGGCCGCACCGACCATCTGGGCCAGCAGGCTCTGATGGCCTAGATGAACGCCGTCGAACACGCCGATGGCCACGTGCGAGTGAGAGGCCGGCAGGCGCTGGGCTAGACCTCGAACGATCCGCATTGCTCACTGCTCCGGTGGGGCGAACACCTTCCGGGGTCGCCAGGTCTTGGTCGCCTGATCGAAAGCGACTATCGCCAGGAAGGCGCCGTCGGCCCCGTAGGCCCGCGCCAGTCCCTGCGGGTTGTTCACTGCATCCGGCCCCGGCACCGGCTGGCCCGAACGGACTCGGCGGGCCTCGTCATCCGCCAGAGTCAGGGCGGGCAGGTGCGATAGTGCTGCATCGAGCGGGAGGAGAAGATCGGTCCAACGCCCTCCCGCTGCGGCACTGCTCAACTCCTCCACCGATACCGAGTCCTCCAGGCTGAAGCTGCCGCTGGCCAGGCGAGTCAACGCGGCCAGAGAGGCTCCGCAGCCCAACGACTGGCCTAGATCGTGCGCCAGCGCCCGGACATACGTGCCCGCAGAGCAGGCCAGCTCGATCGTGCACTCAGGCGGGTCCCAGTCGGTCAACGCGAGCTCGTAGATCTCGACCTCGCGGGGTTGCCGCTCCACCGTCTCTCCGCGGCGCGCCAGCCGGTGGAGGGGCTTTCCCTGGTGCTTGATCGCTGAGTACATTGGAGGCAGCTGCTGGATCGTTCCTCTGAAGCCATCCAGCGCAGCTTCTAGTTCGGCGCGCTCAACAGCCACCTCCGTCTCCGCAGTGATCTTGCCCTCCGCATCGTAGGTGTCGGTGGCTATGCCGAGCAGCAGGCGCGCACGGTACCTCTTCATGCCTGCTGCGAGGTACTCGGCCACGCGGGTAGCCCGCCCAACGCAGATCAGCAGGACTCCCGTCGCCAGCGGGTCCAACGTGCCGGCGTGGCCCACGCGGCGGATGCCGGTCAGCGCTCGCACCTGGTCCACCAGGTCGTGCGATGTGGGTCCCCGCGGCTTGTTGATATTCAGAATGCCTTCGGACATAGATAGCGCGGCCCGGGGCCGCAAGGCCGAGTATACCTCAATGCAGGACCGCGGACAAACGCCGGATGGTGCCCTGTGTTGCGCATTCCGGCACATCGCACTACAATCTCGGCGCGGCCTGAATAGAGGGCACGGAGGGGAATGGTGGCCATCGAGGTAGACGGTCTCACAAAGAGATTTGGCGATGTGGTCGCGGTCGACGACCTCTCTTTCCAGGTGGCTCGGGGCGAGGTCTTCGGACTGCTGGGCCCCAACGGTGCAGGCAAGACCACGACGATCCGCATCATCATGGACATTCTCACTCCCGATGCCGGGAGTGTACTCGTGCTGGGGCAGCCTCCCGCCAGGGCGAAAGCGGCCGTGGGGTACCTACCCGAGGAGCGCGGGCTCTACCGCAACCTGCGTGTTCTCGAGACACTGGTCTATCTGGCCGAGCTCAAAGGGGTGCCACGCACGGCGGCGCGCGAGCGGGCCACGTTCCTGCTGGAGAGCATACAGGCTGGCGACTGGGCCCAGCGCAAGGTGCGCGAGCTGAGCAAGGGCATGCAGCAGCGGATCCAGTTCGTAGCCAGTCTGGTTCACGATCCCGAAGTGGTCTTCCTCGACGAGCCGTTCCAGGGACTCGACCCGCTGAACGTGGAGCGGGTCAAGGATGCAATTGGTGCTCTGCACAGGGATGGGAAGACGATCGTGCTCAGCACGCACCAGATGAACCTGGTGGAAGCGCTGTGCGACCGCATCCTGCTCATCGACCATGGCCGAGCGGTGTTGTATGGGCGGCTGGAGGAGATCAAGCGCCAGTACGCACCGAATGCAGTTCGAGTGCGTGCAGGTGAGCTCCCGGCCCACATTCCCGGTGTGGCTGAGGTAGCCCTGGAGCAGGGGGCCTACAATCTCAACCTGGCAGACGGGGCGCGGCCCCAGGATGTGCTGAAGGCGCTCGTTGACCGGGCGGTGGATCTGCAGTCCTTCGAAGTGGCCCCGGTGCCGCTCGGGGATATCTTCGTGGCCGCTGTCGGGGGCCGGGAGGGCTAGGGAGATGGACTGGCGCAGGATGTGGGTGGTGGCTCGCCACGAATTCACGACGAACGTACGCCGGCCCGGTTTCATCATAATGACGCTGGCGGTGCCGGTCATCGGGGCAGCAGTCCTCGCCTTCGGAGCGTTCTTCGGCAGCCAGGCGGAGCTGCTGGGCCAGTTTCTCGAGCAGCAGTTCGATGTCGGCCCTGAAGGCATCGGCGTGGTAGACCGCTCCGGCTTCTTCTCGCCAATCCTGCCGGAGTATGAAGAGCGCTTCCATCCGTACTCCACGGAGGCGGAGGCGGAGGCGGCCGTATTGGCCGAGGAGGTCTCCGCTGCCCTCCTGATAGGTGAGGACTACCTGGAGACGGGCTCGGTCGTCGTGGTGAGCAAGGGGAGCGGCTTCAGCTCAGCGGTCGTGGCCGACTCGCCCACGGTGAGAGCCTTCTTTGCCGATCACCTGCTCGCTGGCAGGGTGGAAGCAGAGTTGCAGGAGCGTGTTTCCGATCCGATGAACATTACCTCGCGCGTGGCATCGTTGGAGGGGGAGGGGGCGAGCGGAGGGGAAGGGAGCATCGCCTTCAACTTCATTGTCCCGTACGTTGCAGGCCTGCTTCTGGTATCGACGATCTTCGTCTCTTCCGGCTACCTTCTGCAGAGCGTTGGGGAGGAGAAGGAGAGCCGCGTTGTCGAGATTGTCGTTTCATCGGTCCGTCCGGCGGAGTTGATGGCAGGCAAGGTGGCCGGCCTTGGCGTTCTGGGGCTGCTTCAGATGCTTGTTTGGGCGGGAAGCATGGCTGCCTTCAGCGGAGGCGCGGCTGCGATCTGGCAGATGGCCGGCGCGGCTGCTCTGCCCGCACGCGTTCTCGTGCTCGGTGCTGTCTACTACCTGCTGGGCTACACTGTGTACGCTATCCTAATGGCGGGGATCGGCGCGCTGGGCACCAACATGCAGGAAGGCCAGAAGCTGGCGGGTATCTTCTCAGTCTTCGCCGCAATTCCCTATATGCTCTCGACCGTGTTCCTGGCAGATCCGAATGCCACCTTGGTGCGGGTGTTCAGTATTTTCCCCCTGACGGCGCCCACGACGATGTTGATGAGGCTGCCGCTGGCTGAGGTGCCGTGGACAGACATCGTCGCGAGCATCGTCTCGCTTCTGCTCTCTGTGCCGGCGGCGCTTTGGGTAGGCTCGAGACTGTTCGAGGTGGGTGTACTGGCCTACGGCAAACGGCCAACGCTGCGCGAGATATGGCTCATCATCAGAGGACGGGGGGCTACCGTGAAAAGGCATCGTCCTGGTGAGGAGCGCAACTAGCTGGCCACCTCCTCGCCATAGGCGAGCATTGCTGCCATCATCTGTCGGTCGCGTCCCTCGGCGTATACCCTGAGGACCGGCTCCGTTCCCGAGGGGCGGATCAGAAGCCAGGAGCCGTCAGCCAGCTCGTACTTGACGCCGTCAAGTGTCTTGACCTCCTGCACCTTCTCTCCGCCCAGCGATGCGGGGGCACCTTCGCTCAGCCGCTTCACCATCTCGGCCTTGTCGACGCGCTGCTGCAACGGGATGTCGCTACGGGTATAGCAGGTCGGTCCAACCTCCTCCTGCACCGCGCCGACGAGCTCGTGCAGAGGAGATCGAGCCTGGGCCACGATCTCCATCAGGAGGAGACTCATCAAGACGCCATCTCCCTCGGGGATATGGCCTCGGATACTAAGACCTCCTGACTCCTCGCCTCCTATCAGCACGTCTCCCTTGAGCATATGGTCGGCGATGTGGTTGAAGCCGACCGGCGTCTCGATCACCTCCAGGCCGTAGCGGTCTGCCAGCCGATCGACCATACTGGTGGTAGAGACGCTCTTGATAACCTTCCCCTTCCATCCCCGCTTCTCCACCAGATGGCGCAGGGCCAGGGCGAAGATGTGGTGGGGGTCGACGAAGTGGCCCTGCGAGTCCATGGCGCCGAGCCGATCGCCATCACCGTCCGTAGCCAGTCCCAGGTCCGCTTGATGAGCGCGAATGGCCGCCTTGAGTGCGGTGAGATAACGTTCAATGGGCTCGGGGTGGATGCCGCCGAAGCCAGGGTTCATCTCGCTGCGGATCTCGTGTACGCGGGTTCGTGTGCGGGCCAGCATATCCGCGATCGCCTTGCGGGCGGAGCCGTACATGGCGTCGCTAACCACACGCAGCTCTCCCTCGGATATCACGTCCAGGTCCACTATCTCCCCTAGGTGCTGGTAGTACGCCCAGGCAGGGTTGAAGCGGCGGATCAGTTCGACATCCAGAGCCTCCTGATAGCCCATGACCTTGGGCTCGCGCCCCTTCTCCAGATTGCGCCGCAGCAAGGCCTCGACTTGCGCAGATTGCCCTGCCAGCGCGGCTCCTCCGAAGTCAGCCTTGAGCTTGATCCCGTTGTACCGCGGCGGATTGTGGCTCGCCGTGATCATCACGCCCAGAGCTGCCTTCTGGTGAACGACGGCGTAGGAGATTGCCGGAGTGGGTGCGTCGGAGCGGGTCAGGTAGGTCGCAATCCCGTTGGCGGCCAGGACCCGCGAGACCTCGGCGGCGTATCGGTCGGAGAGGAACCTGGTGTCGAAACCGACGACTGCCTCGCGCGGCCCCTGGCTGTTCTCCAGCAGATAGTCGGCGATCGCCTGTGCCACCAGCCGGACGTTGGCGAATGTGAACTCATCCGATATCACGGCTCGCCAGCCGTCAGTGCCGAATCGTATGGTCAAGGTATGCCTCCAAGTTTCCGTAGGTCTAGAGCTAGCGATGGTGCTGTGGGCAGCTGACCGAGAGCGATACGACTTCCTCATCGCTGCCCTGCACGGCCCAGCGCTCTCCCGTCACCGGCTCCCAGAGCCCAAGGACGATGGTATACTCCCCCGGAGTGAGAGGGCCGAAACCGCGGCAATCGCGCATTGTCTCACCGGGCTGCCACAGCCAGAAGGGCAACATGCCTAGCAGCGGGTAGCCGTCTGCCTGCGCCGCCAGCGAGCCGCTTCCGTCGAGCAGGTGAGCAAAGACAGTTACATCAGCCTCAACAGGGCTGGCTACTCGCCATAGCACTGTGAGATGCAGTTGGCCGGAGAGGTCGCAGGCGGACTCCGTGCTGAGCAGCTGCACCTGGCCCTCGAAGTCCGCCACAGCCTCTGTCTCCCGCCCTTCATCTACAGTGCCGCCTGCCTCTACCAGATGGATGCGCTCGTCGTCGTAGCGGGCGATAAACGCGGACCTGTTGCGGCGTATCGCTGGAGCGAGCTGGTCCCAATCGAGAAGGGGGCCCAGGAGCTCATAGCTGTAGGTAGCGGGATTGTCGGTGGCCACGACCCCGAAGGAGACGGCCTCCCCGGCGTCGGCGATGCCCGCGTGCACGTAGACGATATCTGCGCCAGTAACACGCTGCGGCAGCGGGGTGACTCCCTCGAAGCCCAGCGGGTACAATCGGTTGTGGGGGGTGAGGCGCATGGGCAGGTTGACGAGCAGTAGGGGGCGAGCGCTCTCCGCGGCCTGTGCGGAGTCCCAGATCGCCTCGCCCGCCAAGGAATAGAGGGCCACGCCGTGCAGCACGAACGCCGCCGCGGGCAGAAGCAGCGCCAGCGCCGTTACAGATGCGAGTGTCGCCTGCCATCTCGAGCGCAGCCCCAGGACGAGCGGGACCAGAGCAGCGGCCCAGGCGAGAGCGATTCCGGGCGCTGTGGTGTAGAGGAAGCGGGGCGCCAGCTCGAACCAGTCCGCCTGCATAGAGACGAGCGGTGGGAGGGAGAAGAGCGCTATCCAGCCCAAGGCCAGGAAGAGGGCGTCCCTCTGCGAGCGGAGCCCCGCCCAGACAAGCAGGCCGGCCGAGGGCAGGGCTACCAGCCAGAGACAGAGCTCCCGGTCCAGTCGGGCTGCTGAGGCGAGCAGCTGGGCCAGCGGAGCTACGGGATAGACGAGCCCCTGCACCACGAAGCCGGCGTTGCGCCTCAGGTCCTCTGCCTGCAGACCGAAGGTTGCAGTGCCCCCGCCGCGCATGTGCAGCCAGAAGGCGAATGTGGCGAGGAATAGGGTCAGGAAGCCGAATGGCCACCAGGATCGGCGGATCGCCCATCGTCGGGAGACTCGCCCGACAAGCTCGACGATCAGGACCAGCGGTGCCGCGAGCAGCCCAGCCTCGTAGTGGAAGGCTGCGAGGAGGCAGAGGATGGCGGCGAGAATGGGCCAGCGGGCCTGGCCAGTTCTGCGACCCTGTTCGTAGGAGAGCACGGCTCCTGCGGCGAGTGCAGCTACGATCGGATTGTAGACGGCGCCTGGCCACGCTATTGCCTGGCGAGCGAAGGGGAAGGCCGCGAACAGGGTGGTCGCCACCACAGCAGCCACTCGGCTCGATGTCTCACCGGAATCGCGCCGAAGCCACCGTGCGGCCAGAGCCCCTACCAGGACTGCCGCGGCGAAGTGAGCGATGAGATTGAGGGCGTGGAGATTTGGGGAATCGAGACCCCCGAGTAGACCGCCCCACAGTCGCCACAGGCTGTACCACATGGGGCGGTAGTAGCCGTAGGGGCTGGTGCTGGTCCAGAGCTCCTGCCAGGAGATCGACTCCAGCCAGGGGACCTGCACCAGATCGTCCGAGAACAGGGGCAGCGATAGCGCCCTGCCGTAGAGCAGCAGCGTCAGCGCCAGGGCCAGCACCGCGGATAGGAAAAGCGGCCGGAAGAGGATATCCGGGGCGCACTTGGCCCTGTCTGCGGGCATCTTAGTCATGCCGCTCACCGGCCCGCGCGGCGGCGATCTCACGGTAGACCTGGACGGTGCGCGAGGCTACCAGGTGCTGCGTGAACTGGGCCTCCACCCTCCGGCGGCCCCGGTGGGTCAGGTCAGCCCACAGGCGGGGATCGTGCTGCAACCGGTAGAGGTGCTGTGCCAGCGCCGCGCTGTCGCCTTCCGGGAATGTCAGCCCGGCGTCGCCGATGACCCCCGGGATCTCACCCGATTGAGAGCCGACGACGGGCGTACCGCAGGCCATGGCCTCGATGAGCACGCGTCCGAACTGCTCGACCCAGTTGCGCCGCGAAAGCGAGGGCAGGACCAACGCGTCCAGACTATGGTAGAATGCCGGCATGTCGCCGCTGTGGAGCTCGTCCAGCCAGGAGATCCGGTCGGCAAGGCGCAGCGACGTCGCCATCTGCTTTAGCCGAGCACGCGCCGGGCCACGGCCCAGGATGGAGGCGCGGAAGGACGTGTCCAATTCGGTCAGGGCCCGCAGCAGGACGCCGATTCCCTTCTCCGGTACCAGCCTTCCGGCGAACCCGACCACGAACGGGGCGTCCTTCTCCCTCCGAGGCCGGCGGGGAGTGAATATCGCGGTGTCCACACCGAATTGCGGCACTATCGCCAGCGGGCCGCTGTATCCCTTGTGCCGCCATGCGGCCTCCGCGCCCGCCGACCCCACGAGAGCGTAGTCTGCGCTGTGGATGCTGTACCTCTCGAATAGGCTGAAGGGAAGGGGATAGCGGCGGACGAGGTTCTGCCAGGAAAACCAGAGCGTGCGACAGCCGGCCCGCTTGGCTAGGCGCAGAGCATGGTAGGTGGCCAGGTTGTACGGTTCCTCGTCCACGTGCACTATGTCGGGGTTGACTGAGCGGATTCGTCTGGCCAAGGATGGGTAGAAGTGGAGATGGTAGCTGCCGTTGAAGGCCAAGTGCTCAGTCACCAGGTTGTAGCCAGCTGTGTGGGCACGCTCCAGCGTTATCATACGAGTGCCGTCGTGCCAGGAGGGCGGTACGGCGACCGTCAGTTCTACGTCGGGGGAGCGGGCGATCTCCTCCAACTTGCGCTGGTAGGCGCCAACTAGACAGGCCTTGGAGAGCATCAGAACGCGCATTATGTAGACAAGAGAGGTGCGATGTGAGCTCCGTTGACGGGCTTCTGCATTGTGCTATAATTCCTATGGTTTGGCAAGTGGACCGGCCAGTAGCGTGTACAGCACAAGGCTACGGCGGGCTCTGCGGGGAGATTTCCGGAGGGAGGCGCGCATAGGCTCAAGGGGCACGGAGAAGCGGAACGCGAGGGCGCCGCAAGCAGCGCCCAGCCCTTTGGGCGTCAAGGTACTGTCCAACTCAACAAGCTACGCGGGTCCAACTCGCCGATCGAGCAGCAGGGCGATTGGTGGCCAGAGGTGGCGCAGGCGCAAGTCTGATATGGCGCACGGGAGGGGGCCGATGGTTAGACGGCGTAGGATGGCGGGCATTCTTATGGTGGCCGCCTTGATGGGGACGGTACCGATTCTCAGCCTGGCCGGCCCCCCTGCATCTGAGCAGCAGACAGACGACGGCAACCTGCTGCATAACCCCGGCTTCGAAGGGCCGTACGTAGTCGGTCTTGTTCACGTAAACGACTGGATCTTCCGGGACAACATCTTCACTCCCGAAGGCTGGGTCACCTGGTGGCGCCAGGGCATCGGCGATGGCGGCGAGTTCGGCCAGCCCGAAGTGCAGGTGATCGCTGCCGACCACCCGAACTACGGGTACGACGCAGCACTCCCCCGCATCTACTCTGGATTCCAGGCTCTCAAGGTCTTCAATATGTGGCGGCCCCAGGATGCCGGCATCTATCAGTGCGTGCATGGACTCCAGCCTGGGGCGACCGTGCAGCTGACCGCCTACGCGCACGCCTGGACCTGCGACAGCGATCAGAATCTTGGCTACACCTGCGTTCACCCTTGGAATCAGATCACCTTCCAGGTGGGCATCGAGTCTAACGGCGTAGCGGATCCCTTCTCACCGATGATCATATGGGCGCCGCCAAGCCCCGGCATGATAGCCCCTGACCACTTCCAGATGATAGGGCCGGCCACCGCCCGCGTAGGCGCAGGGGGCAGCGTCTGCGTCTACCTTCGTTCCCAGGCCAAGTGGGGCTTCCAGCACCTGGACGCCTACTGGGATGAGACAAGCCTGGTCTACGTTGACGGAACGGCTGCGCCAACGAACACGCCGATTCCCCCTGAACCGACAGCCACGCCTCAACAGGATCCGCCCACAGCGACGCCGAGCCCGCCAGATACGGCGACTCCGGTGGACACGACTCCCACGGCGACACCTAGCCCGACCGCCGTGCCGGAGACGGCGACGCCGAGACCCACGGCAACTCCCTGGCACACGCCCACACCGCGACCCGACGGAAGCGTCGTGCACATCGTAAGGGCGGGCGATACGCTGTCCAGCATCAGCCGGACATACGGGGTCTCAGTCGACCAGATCAGGCAGCTCAACCAGGGCTCGATAGGACCAGGCGACCTGATCCTGGTCGGCCAGGAGCTGGTCGTGGCTCTCGCCGTCGCTCCGTACACAGCGACGCCCACGGCTACCGTGGAGCCGACCGCCGAGGGCGACGATGTCCAGCCCGCCGAGGGAGGGCAGGACACGCTGCCACCCGAGGAGTCGGCCGCCCGAGACATGGAACCCTTGGAAGGGTTCGGTTCCCTGTGCGTGTTGTGCTTCCATGACCACAACCTGGATACATACAGGGACGGGATCGTTGAGGAGCTGCTTCCGGGTGGGCGGTTTGTTGTCACAGGACCTGCGGGAGTGGTGGGCGAGTACACGTGCGATGGGGTAACAGAGCCGTACTGTTTCTCGGGGCTGGCGGCCGGGCACTATCGAGTCGAGTACGAGCCTCCAGCCGGGTTCCTGGCTAGTGGTCCGGTGGAGTGGGCGCTGCCGCTAGCCGCCGACGCCGTCTTCTACCACTCGTTCGGGGCAGTGCTTCCGGAGGCGGCCGATGCCTCAGCCATAGCCGACGAAGGCCCAGAGACCGCCGAGAGCTCGGATGTGGGGTCAGTGGCGCCGGTGGCCCGATTGACGCTGCAGGACATGCTGCAGGGCTTGGTCAGCGTCAGCGGGGTTCTAGTACTGGGTTTGTCCGGCATGGCAGGGGCGCTGTTCTACGTGAGCAGGAGAATGGCCAGGGAAGAGGCATAGGTCGAAGGCCAGCTGACCGCGATGGCCGCCGGGCCCTTCCCGGCGGCCTGGTGTTTGTTATCTCGCAGGGGTAGGAATCCGGCTGCAGCAGGGGGCGGACGCGTCCTTTGACAGGGTTAGGCATTGTGCTATAATTCGCGGGCTTCGGTGGGCTCGGGGGATGAAGGTGGCTCGTTCCTTCGCGGGCGCTGGCTGAGGCGGGATTGGGTGCTGGTCGCGCTGCTGACGGCGCTGGCAGCACTGCTGCGGCTGTTGTGGCTGAGCGATATTCCGCCTGGCCTGTACCACGACGAGGGATACAATGGCTTGGACGCGCTGCGTGTCCTCTCCGGTGAGTGGCCGGTGTACTTCCCGGCCAACAACGGTCGCGAGCCAGCCCTAATCTACATAATCGCCGTGACGGTGGGTCTGGTAGGTCGCACTCCGGGTGCTCTGCGCCTGGCCGCGGCGGCCTGTGGTACCTTTACAATCCCAGCCACATACGTTATGGCACGGACCTGGTTCAGCAGGCGCGTGGCCTTGTTAGGGACCGCCGTCCTGGCGGTCACGTTCTGGCACGTGCATCTGAGCCGAATCGGCTTTCGAGCGATCACGCTTCCGCTGGCCATGGCGCTCGCCCTATGGACGGGGGCCCGCGCCTACCGCTCGGGAAGGGTGCGTGATTGGCTGCTGTGTGGCGTCCTATACGGTGTCTGCTTCTATACATATCTTCCGGCCCGCTTCTCTCTGATCGCCCTGCTGGCCTGCGGGTTTCTGCTTGCTGTGGCGGGAAGAGGAAGGCGGCTCTGGCCCGGTGTGGTCTGGTTTGTCGCCGGCGCGGCGCTGGCGATAGCACCTCTCGCCGTGTACGCCATCGGCAACTGGGACCAGGTGATGGGGCGTGCCGGTCAGGTGTCCGTGTTCAACCCTGCCATAAACGGGGGTGATCTGTGGGGCACGCTGGCTCGGCAACTCGTCCGTACGTTGGGGATGTTCTTCGTCCGCGGCGATACCATAGCCCGACACAACCTGCCTGGGAGGCCGGTGTTCGATCCGGTCCTTGGGGCGGCGATGGTAATTGGGGCTGTGCAGATAGTGAGAAACCGCCGGCGGTCGCTGGCTCCGGCGCTGACCGGGGTGTGGGTGGCCGTGATGGTCATTCCTACATGGGTGGCCGAGGACGCGCCGCACTTCCTGCGCGCGGTTGGGGTGCTCCCGCTACTTCCCTTTCTTCCCGCAGTCGGTTTGGACGCAGCGATAGGCTGGCTGGAGAGGCGCAGCCTGGCCAAGTGGGGAAAGGTGCTGGTCTGTGGCGTTCTTCTCCTCGGTCTTGGCTTGACGATACGCGACTACTTCCTGGTCTACGCGAAAGGCGTCGACGTGGCGTACGCGTTCGAGGATGCGGCGACTGCTCTGGCCGCAGAGGCCAACAGATTCATCGGCTCTGGGTGGGATGGCGACGGCCTATCGGAATCGAACGGCGAGCTGCCGGAGAGGACGGTTTTCATCGACAGCCGTCTATGCGAGGAGTGGGCGGCCATACCGTTCCTTGTCCCGCAGAGCGAAGCAGTTGTTGTCGCCTCCGAGCAAGCTGCATCATCGATGGGGACGGATCGACAGGGAGGTGTGCTGCTCCTGGCGTGGCCGTACGGAGAGGTCGAGCGCTTCCTGGCTGCGCTTCCGCTTGATAGCGTGATTGAGGCCCATAGAGGGCCCCTTGCCCGCGGCGATCTGGAGGAGGAGGCGAGCACGGCCTACGTTGCCTACGCCGCGCTTCCGGGCACCGCAGACCCAAGCGGCCGGCTGGCCTATTTCGGGGATTCGATTGCACTGGTCGGCTACGAGATCGATGCAGACTCGGACGATTGGCAGGTGACTCTGCGGTGGGAGGCGCTGGCGAGTCTAGGAGAGAGCTACACGGTATTTGTGCACTTGCTCGGCAGTGACCGCATTCTTGCGCAGCACGATGGATTGCCGGCTGGAGGGCTGTATACCACCGCTCAGTGGCGACCAGGCGATGTGATTGTGGACCGCCATTTGCTTGATACGCGGGGGGAGATCCTGGACGACGAGCCGGGCCTCGTGGTTGGGCTTTACATCTGGCCGACTATGGATCGGCTTCCGGCGAACTTGCCGTCGGGTGAGTTGCTGGGACATGAATTCACGCTAAGATAACGAAGCGAGCCGGCGGATTCGCGCCCCCACTGGTCCTGTCTGGTCGGGGAAGGGGCGGCCGTCGGCCGAAGAGGAGGAATCTGATGATCAGAGCACGCACAATTGCTACTACACTGCTAGTAGTCGCCGCCGTTGGCGCTATTGCCGCAACCGGTGTGGCGGCGCGCGAGTCGGCCGCGCCCAGCGGACAGACAAACCGGCTGCAGAACCCTGGCATCGAAGGGCCGTATATCGTAAGTCAGGTGCACGTGCAGGACGGTCAATTCCGTGACAACATATTCACTCCCGAGGGATGGGTAACGTGGTGGCGCATAGGACACGGTGAAGGCGGCGAGTGGGGTCAGCCGGAGGTGCAGGTGATCGCGGCGGATCACCCCAACTATGGCTACGAAGCGGAACTGCCGCGCATCCACAGCGGCAACCAGTCGCTCAAGTTCTTCACCATGTACCGCCCCCACGATGGTGGGCTCTATCAGTACGTTCCTGGGCTGCAGCCAGGCTCCACCGTTGAGTTCGCCGCGTGGGCTCACGCCTGGACCTGCGACAACCACGACCGGATAGGCTACACGTGCATGCTCCCCGATGAGCAGATCAGCCTTCAGGTGGGTATCGAGCCGAACGGCAATTGCGACCCCTTCTCACCGAGTGTCATCTGGGCGCCGGGCGGAGGCGGCCAGATTGCGCCGGACCAGTGGGCGGTCATCGGGCCGGTCAGTGCCCGCGTGGGCGGCAGCGGTGCGGTGTGCGTCTTCACGCGCTCGCTTGCGAAGTGGGGCTATGCTCACCTGGATTCCTACTGGGATGACCACAGTCTGATAGTGACCGCTGCCGCCAGGCTGCCTACCTCCACTCCCGCGCCGACTGCCACACCGCGCAGCACGCCGACCCCGCGGGGAGATGGCTCGATCATTCACGTCGTGGAGGACGGTGAGACGCTCGCGATCATTTCCAGGATGTACGGCTTGGATGCGGACGCAGTACGTGGGCTGAACGCTGGATCGCTTGGCGAGAGCGACGCGATAGAGGTTGGCCAGGAGATCGTGATCGCGCCTCCGGTGGCGACGCCCACCCCTGAGCCCATATTCTCTGTCTGCGTGGTGGCCTTCAACGATCGAGACGGCGACGAAAGCTGGGATGATTCCTCGGAGGAGATGCTGCCCGGCTCGCACATAGCCCTCTCCAACGGGTCCGGCGTTGTCGGCGAGTACGTGTCCGACGGCCTCAGCGAGCCCTACTGCTTTGAGGATCTCGCTCCCGGCAGCTATGACGTGATGCACAAGGCGCCTGACGGCTACGAGCTCGTTGGAACCGGCAGCCAGACTGCAGAGGCCAGCGCAGAGGTGCCGCCTATCGTGGCCCTGGGTTGCACTCGGGGCGGGGCGGCCGCTGCCGAGCCGACCTCCACGCCTGCCGCTGTGGCGGAGATCTCATCGGACGTAGTGTCGAACGGGGGCTCGAACGGCTCTGGCGACGGAGAGGCCTCCGACTCCGCAGGGCAGATCGTCCTTTCCGCCGTTTCCGAGATCAGCGGACTGCTGATACTCGTCCTGGCGGCTGGAATGGGGGCGCTATTCTACTTCGAACGGCGGAAGGCCTAGCCAGGCCTGGTTCGCCGGGAGGACCAGCATGCGCTTAGGGAGCGCCGCGCGGGGAAGCTACGCGCCCGCCGCGGCGCTCCTCGTTGTGTGCCTGATCGTCGCTGTGCCTCTCTGGGGTCCGGGGATGATCAATACTCGCGCGGGCGGCGATAGCCCCTTCCTGCTGCAGCGCACGCAACAGATGGCCGTGAACCTGCAGGACGGCGTCTTTCCGGTACGCTGGATGCCGGACGCCGCCTACGGCCTGGGTTATCCCTTCTTCAGCTACTACGCGGCGCTGCCCTTCTATCTCTCGGGTGGGCTGGTCGTGCTTGGGCTGGACGTGCTCAGCGCCGTCAAGGTGGTGCAGTCGCTCTTCCTCTTCGCGGCAGCGCTGGCGATGTATGCTTGGGCCCGCCGGCTGCTGGCTGGGAGGCCGGGCGCACTGCTGGCGGCAGCGGCCTACACGCTGGCACCATTTCACCTGGTCAATCTCTACGTGCGGGGCGACTCGCTCTCCGAGTTCGCCGCCTTCGCCTTCTATCCTCTGATCCTGTGGGCGTTGGATCGGCTCGCCGATCGTCCATCGCTGCGGCGGGCCGTACTCCCCGCCCTCGCATACGCGGGTCTCGTCGTGACGCATAACCTATCTGCCCTCATCTTCTCTCCCTTCGCGATCACCTATGTTGTCGTGCTCGTCTTGCCGCGTGCGGGGAGTGATGGGCCGGGCGCTGCGCAGTCAAGGCCATCCGGCGCCGCCTCGGCCGGCTGTCGCCTGGCCTGGAGCAGCGGCGCTCTATTGCTGGGCATCCTGCTGTCCGCCTGGTACTGGCTGCCTGCGCTGGGCGAGGTCGACCAGGTGCAGCTGACAGCCCAGACGACGGGCTACTTCCATTACTCCAATCACTTCCGAGCTGCGGACCTGGTTCAGACCAGCCTCCTGTTCGGCTACGAACTGAGGGCGGACGCGCCAAGCCCCTTCGCCATGGGTCTCGCCCAGGCGGTCCTGCTCCTGGTCGCGGGAGCTGTTCTCGTTGCCCGACGAGCGCGGTCCCGCGTCGCTGGGCACGATTGCAGGGCCGACTCGGCCAGGTGGGCCTTCGTCTTCGGCGGGCTCGTGCTGGCCACCGTCTGCATCACGCCGCTCTCCGGGCTGCTCTGGGATCACCTGCCGCTGCTCGAGATGGTTCAGTTCCCCTGGCGTTTCCTCTCCGTGCAGTCTCTGTTCGCCGCTGTACTCATCGGCGGCGTGATCAATCTGGAGGGAGGGCGAGGCTGGGCTGTTGCCGCAGCCCTGATAGCCATCCTGGGCGTGGCGCAGCTGGGGGATCTGCGACCGGAGTACTTGTCCATCTCCTCCCAGGAGGTCACCGTAGAGCGGCTGCAGCTCTACGAGATGTTCACCGGGAATATCGGTACGACGGTGCGTCACGAGTACCTCCCGGAAGATGTGGTGCCGCGTCCCTACACAGGGGCTGCGCTCTTCGAGCCTGACGGGGAGCCTCGCGTGCTCGCGGTCAGCGGAGAGCTGGTAGGAGCTAGGGAGACCGAGCGCAAGTCGACGCAGCGCAGCTGGGAGGTCGAGGCGGGTGATGGCGGCGCGGAGGTGGCGTTCCCCGTCTACTACTGGCCGGGTTGGAAGGCCGCAGTCGACGACCAGCGAGCAGAGCTGCGGTCCACTAAGGACCTGGGGCATGCTTCGCTATTCGTTCCGGAGGGGGGGCACGTTGTCAAGATCTGGCTCGGGCGGACCCCCTTGCGCGCCGGAGCCGAGGCGACCTCGGCGGCCGCTGCCCTGCTGGTGCTCGCGGTCATTGTCAGGGATGTATACCTGAGGCGCAGGTATGGACAGGGCGGCGCCGAGCAGGCCTGCGCAAGCCCCTACGCGCAGGCGGTCCCGCTCGGAGTGGCCGTGGTCTGTGTGCTGGGCATGTTCGTATTGCTCGCTCCAGACGTCTCCGGCGAGGCCAATGATCTGACAATGGACTTCGCTGCCATGCCCTACCTACACCACAATCCCGGCGGCGTGGCACTGGGCCCCGCCCGCCTGGAGAGCTACGCGTATTCGTCCGAGGAGATCGCGCCCGGCTCTACTATTACAGTGACCCTGTACTGGGACGAGCCCGTCAGCGACACCCGCGCCGAGCTCAGGCTCGTGGCGCCCGGTGACGTGCGATTGCCTGCACGGCGTGACTTCGGGTCGGCAGTCGTGTCTCTGGATGATCGAGTGGCGACGGCGGCGCTGCAGGCATCCGGAGCGTTTGAGCCGGGCCCAGGGATGTACCTGATATCGTTGAGCGTGGTTCAGGACGGAGCCGGTGGCCAGCCGGCTGAACAGGCCTATCTCAGCCCGGTGTGGGTTCACGAAACGATGAGCAGTGACCAAGCGGAGGTCCTGCCCGGGTCCGGCACGGACCTCTTGCGTCTGCATGAAGGGAGCGCAGCCAGGCAGGAGGGCGGAGACAGCCTAGCCGTCAGCCTTCTCTGGTCGACTTCCGAGCCTGTGCCCGCCAACTACGGCCTGGCATTGCGGCTGCTCGATTCGAGCGGCAGCGAGTGGATCCGTATCGACACACAGCCGGGTTACGGCTTCCTGGCCACGAGCCTGTGGCCGCCTGGGCGGGTGATCGCAGACGCCTACTTGCTTCAGCTCCCGCTGGGGACACCTCCCGGCGAGGAGTACTCGCTGATAGTGAGGCTGTACCGGGTATCCAACTTCGAGGTGGCCGGCGAGTGGGCGCTGCCCGTAGCCCTGCAGCAGGCCACTGCCTGGCCGGACGCGCCCGTATTGGCCCGGCTCGGGAACGAGCTGGCCCTGAGCCGGCTGGAAGTGCCGGACAGCGTGCAGCAGGGGGAGCACGTGGCACTCACTGCCTACTGGCTGGCCCTCGATAACCTGTCGGCCGACTACTCGGCCGAGTGGCGGCTGAAGAGCACTGCCGCGGAATACAGCTACGACCTGCCGCTGGCCGCCGGATCGCCGCCAAGCAGCTGGCCGGCGGGGGCCTACGTCGC
>Ga0307421_1000623_pt1 | contig 22718 bp, 25 predicted proteins | sample SalMarWE160270MG_FD_202163 | JGI IMG/M metagenome (GOLD analysis project Ga0307421, IMG submission 202163) | Salt marsh sediment microbial communities from the Plum Island Ecosystem LTER, Massachusetts, United States - WE1602-70 | ecosystem: Environmental > Aquatic > Marine > Intertidal zone >...
GACCTATACTCCGGCCGCCCTGATCCCTAGGAGTTGGATTGGCGACTTCCGACACCTCACCGGACGAGGACGAGTTCGGCATCGAAGAGCCCAGCGACGACTGGCTCGAGGAGGACATCGAGGAGATGGAAGAAGACCTCGATGATGCCGACGATTTTTCCGGCGAGGAGGACGAGGACGAAGAGTCCGACGAAGGCGATTCGCCTGCCGAGGAGGAGGAAGAGGCGCTCGACGAACTCGAAGCCGAAGAGCTCGAGATGCTCACTGAGGACGAAGCGGCCGAGGCCCTTCCCGTGGATGAAGCCGAGGAGCTGCGGCAGATCCGCCGCGAGGCAATGGCCCTTGAAACGGGAGCCGAGTCGGTGGGTTCGGACGAGTTCGTCTGTGCCGCGTGTTTCCTGGTGAAACGAACCACTCAACTGGCCGACAAGCGGAAGTCCCTCTGCCGCGACTGCGTCTGAGCAGGGCGTCTGGCTACGCTGCCGTTCCATGGAGGTCGGCGCCAGGCGAGCCACAGCGGGCGACATCGGCGTCATCGTTGATCTGTACCGGTCGCTGGAAAGAGAGATGGCAAGGCTCACCGATATGTGGCCGCGAGCCGGTGTCGGAGGGGCCATGATGTCCCTCTTCTTCGAGGCAGCCGCCTCCTCCGGCCACCTGCGCCTGGACGGCCGAGTGCCTCCCGGCCATCGGGCGGCGAAGAGCTTCTTCGAATCGTGCGGCTTCACGGCGCGCCGGATCACTCTGCATCGCAGCCTGGGGTCGGGCCCGCCTCGCTCAGGAGGTGTCTTGTGACCATTCCCACTGAAGAGGTTGTTGAACTTCTCGTGGCGCTGATCCGCAACGAGTGTGTGAATGACGGGACACCGGACGGCGGACACGAGTTTCGTTCAGTGGCCACCCTTGCCGGCTACCTGGGAGTCGAGGGACGGGTTTTTGAGCCGCATCCGGGCCGCCAGAGCGTGCTGTACCGGGTTCCGGGCAGCTCGGCCGGGCCCCGGTTGATGCTTCTCGGGCATACCGACGTCGTCCCGGCCCGAGCCGACGGCTGGAGGCACGCCCCTTTCTCCGGTGAACGTTCCGACGGCTTCATATGGGGGCGAGGTACTGTGGACATGCTCAACCAGACCGCGGCGATGGCGGCCGTCTTCAAACGGTATCTCGACGGGAGCCTGCCCCCTCTGCCCGGGGACCTCTTGTTCCTCGGCGTGGCCGACGAGGAGGCGGCCGGCCGGCTGGGGAGCGGCTGGCTGGTGGAGAACCACTGGGAGGACGTGGCGTCCGAGTATCTCTTGACCGAAGTGGGCGCCCCCTTCCTCTCCGGGAGGCAGGGGCCGGGCCTGCCGGTGACGGTTGCGGAGAAGGGGCCGCAGTGGCGCCGTCTTGTCGCCGAGGGTATTCCCGGCCACGGGAGCCAGCCTTACGGGACACGCAGCGCACTGGCCCCGCTGGCCCGGGCGGCGGCGCGGCTGGTCGACAATCCGCCGCCGGCTCTCATCACCAGCGAGTGGGAGCGCCTGGTTCGTGACTGGGCACCTGAAGAGCCTCTGCAGACCCGGCTCCTCGATGCCGCGTCGATCGACGACGCCATCGACGACATTGCCCGCAGCGACGCGGGCTTGGCCCGATGGATTCACGCCTGCACCCATCTCACCGTGAGCGTCAACGTCATCGAAGGCGGGGTGCACACCAATGTGGTTCCCGATTTTGCGGAAGCCCGCATCGATGTGCGTGCCCTCCCCGGACAGGACGAGAACGACGTCGATGACCATCTGCGGCGTGTCATCGGTGGCGAAGACCTGCGCCTCGAACGTCTTGAGGTCACGTTGCCGAACGGTTCCCTGCCCGAAGGGCCGTTGTGGGAGGCCATCGCCGATGCCCTGGAGGGGGTGACCGGCCTGCGGCGCCTGATCCCGTCGCTGATCCCCGTTGCCACCGATGCCCGTTATTTCCGCAGGCGGGGGACGGTGGCGTACGGTGTCGCCGTCTTCGACGACCGGATCCCATTTGGGGAGTTCCACACCCTCTTTCACGGCAACGACGAAAGGGTCAGCGAGGAGTCGCTGCGCCTGACCGTCGCCCATCTTGCCGCCACCGTGGAACGTTTTGGAGTGCACACCGGGACCTGAGCGGGCGCGGACGCAAAACGGGCGTTGTGGGCGGAGAATCGCCGCCGGGTGGTAGCGTGCCCGGCCGCGCCGCCGGGGGGCCTCAGAGCCCGGTGAATCCGAGAAGGGAATGCCGATGGAGCGAGGAAACATCATCTTTGACCTGGATGGCGTGCTCTACCTGGCCGGGCGTCCCGTCGACGGGGCCGGGGCGGCCCTCGAACGGCTGAGCGGCGAGGGTTTCGGCATGCTCTTCGCCACCAACGCCGCCATGCGGGCGCCACCAGAGGTGGCGGAGCACATTGCCGCCTGCTGCGGGTATCCGGCGCGGGCCGACCAGGTGATCACCTCGGGCATGGCGGCGGCATCGATGCTGGGCGCGGATGACCGGCCGGTTTTTGTTGTGGGGGAGGCCGGGCTGGCCACGACCCTGGAGGGAATGGGCATTCCGGTGACCCGGGTCCCGGAGCAGGCGGGCTCCGTCGTGATCGGGCTCAGCTGGAGCTTCGACTACGAGATGGTTCGTTCGGCGATGCGGGCTCTGGAGCGGGGAGGCCGCCTCATCGCCACCAATTCCGATGCCACCTACCCGACGCCCGAGGGCGTCTGGCCCGGGGCGGGAGTAGTGGTAGCCGCGGTGGAGACGGCCACAGGCCGCCTGGCCGAGGTGGCAGGCAAACCACATGAGCCGATGCGCGCCGTCATCCGCCGTTGCCTCGGGCCTGGTCCCACCTGGGTGGTCGGCGATCGGCCGGAGACGGATCTGGCCATGGCGGCGCACGAGGGCTGGACCAGCGTGCTGGTTCTCACCGGGATCACCGCCGGCGCGGCAGAGGTGCCGCGGGAGTTGGCACCAGATCACGTGCTGGTCAGCGTCGCCGAGCTGCCCGATCTGCTGCTCTAGGCGGCGGCAGAGTATTTGGACTGGGGCGGATCGGGGTTGAGGGTGTTGGCCAGCAGCCTCTTGCGCAGGGGGGCGGCGATGGCCATGCCGGCGAGGAATCCGGCCACGTGAGCCTGCCAGGCGATGCCTTGGTTGCTTCCGACCATGGTGATCTGGCTGGCGAACCAGATGCCGAGGAATAGCGTGGCGCGAACGGCGACGATCCTGAAGAAGAACCACATCTTGATCAGGTGCCGGGGGAACAGCACGAGGTAGGCGCCCATGACCCCGGCTATGGCCCCGCTGGCCCCGATGAGGGGAACGGTGAGGTCTTGGTTGAAGAGCACAAACCCCGCCGTGGCAATGATTCCGGTGACCGCGTAGAGCGCCACATAGCCGGCGGTACCGAAGGCCTCCTCCACGTTGTCGCCGAAGATCCACAGACTCCACATATTGAAAAGGACGTGGGCTATGTCACCGTGCAGAAACATGGTGAAGATGGCGGCCAGCCAGATGTTCTTTTCGGGGAAATAGGGGGATTCCGCATCGGAATCCGAGCAACGCTCGTAGTTGATCTCATCGAGAGTGAGGGCCTGGCCCGTGGTCAGCTCGCAGGCGATGGCGGCGTTCTTGTAGAGGAACGTGTTGTAGTCAATCCAGGTTGAGGGACCATCCTCGGAGCCCGGCGACGGCTGCACCACGAAATACACGATCAGGCACACGGCGATGAGGGCCCAGGTCACATACGGGCGGTTTCGGGTGGGATTCACATCCCCTATCGGGATCAAAACCAGCTTCCTGTCGTCCCGCCGGGTGATAATGCACCCATGGATACTACGCGCATCGAGCACCTGCTCCTCGCCCTGGAGGAAGCCGACCCGGCCGACGCCCCGGATCTGGCCGACGCCGTCGCCTCTGCACTTGCCGAACGCCTCGAATCCGCCCCGCCCGGAGAGGCCACCCCCTGACTCGGCGCCGTCTGGACCGTGAGCTGGTTCGGCGCGGGCTGGTTCCCAGCCGGGCGGCGGCCCGGCGAGCCATCCAGGAGCACCGGGTACGTGTTGTCGGCATCCCGGTCCCGGGCCCGGGGACCCTGGTCGACGAAGCCACCGGTCTTTCGCTGATCGAAGTGTCCTCCGAATGGGCCAGCCGGGGCGGCGTCAAGCTGGCCGCGGCTCTCGACCGTTTCGGCATCAACCCCGAGGGTTGCCGCTGCCTCGACGTAGGCGCTTCCACCGGGGGCTTCACCGACGTGCTGCTGCGCCGGGGCGCCGCGGCCGTGGCCGCGGTCGATGTCGGCTACGGCCAGCTCGCCTGGCGTCTCCGCAACGAGAAGCGCGTTGTTGTCCATGACCGCACCAACTTCCGCCACGCCGACCCGAAGGCCCTGGGAGCCCCCTTTGATCTGGTTGTTGCCGATGTGTCTTTCATCTCGATCAGGGTGCTGGCGGAGAACCTCGCCGCCTGCGGCCGGGACGCCAGCGACTACGTTGTGCTCGTCAAACCACAATTCGAGGTAGGACGGGGAAACGTGGGCAAAGGCGGCATCGTCACCGATACGGCGCTGCACGGGCAGGCCGTGGCCGGCGTTGCCGAGGCGCTCGGCTCCGTCGGTATCGGCCCCTGGTCGGCGATGCGTTCTCCCATCACCGGGGTCAAAGGCAATGTCGAGTTTCTTGTTGCCGGACGGCTCGGCGAGACTCCGTCCCTGACGCCTGCTGCCATCGAGGAGGCTGTGGCATGAAGCTCGTTTTGGTGGTGCATCCCAGCCGCGATCGTGCCGTTGCCGTGGCCACGACGCTGGTGGCCGAGGCGGCCCGGCGCGGGATGACGGTGACCGCCACCGCCGCCGATGCCGAGCGTGTGCCCGGCACCAAAGCCAGGTCGCCCGCGGCGCCTCTCGACGGTGACCTCATCGTGGCCGTGGGAGGGGACGGGACCGTGTTGGAAGCGGTGCGGCTTGGCTTGGCCGCCGGCCTTCCGGTGCTGGGGGTCAACGCCGGACATGTCGGTTTCCTCACCGCGGTGGAGCCCGACGAGGTGAGCGCCGCTCTCGATGCGCTGGGCGCCGGCAATTGGGAGGAATCGCCTCGGATGACTCTGACCGCGCAAATGCCCGGTGCCGATCCGGTGGCGGGCATCAACGACGTGGTGGTGGAGAAGGTGGTCAGCCAGCATGTGGTCAAGATCGGGGTGTCGGTCGGCGACGAGCGCCTGGCTTGTTATCGAGCCGATGCCGTTGTTGTTGCCACGCCGACCGGCTCGACCGCCTATACCTTCTCGGCGGGCGGCCCCCTGGTGGATCCCGAGCTGGAGGCTCTGGTGGTGACTGCGGTGGCACCGCACAACCTGTTTGCCCGCCCCCTTGTGTTTGGGCCCAACGCTCGCCTCCGGCTCAGCGCCGAGGGTGATCGGTCCGCTCGTGTCAACCTTGACGGACGCGCCATCGGAGGCTTGGAGCCCGGGGAGTCGGTTGAGGTGGCATGCGGCCCGCAGCCGGCCCGCCTGGTTCTCTTGTCTCCGAGACACTTTGCCGCAGCCGTTCGCGAGAAATTCGGCCTTCACGATGCTTGATGAGCTGGTAGTAGAGAACCTCGGCATCATCTCTCGGGCCCACATCGAGCCGGGGCCGGGGCTGGTGGCGGTCACCGGTGAGACCGGCGCCGGCAAGACGCTGCTGCTGGGCGCGCTGCGGCTTCTACGCGGCGATGCGGCCCGGTCCGACCAGATTGGGCCCGACGGCCGGGAGGCACGTGTTGAGGGCCGTTTCTTGGTGGACGGTGACGAGATCGTGGCCGCCCGGAGGGTGGCCGCGGGCCGCTCCAAGGCGTATCTGGACGGCTCGATGGTAACCGTGGGCGCCCTCGGCGATCGGCTTGGCGGGATTGTGGAGATAGTGGCCCAGAACGAGCACGTATCGCTGGGACGTGAATCGGTGCTGCGGGGCATCATCGACGGCGGCCTCGATGCGGACGGCCGCGCCGCGCTCGACCTCTACGGCGAGTCTTGGGCCGTTCTCGAAGGGCTGCGGGCCGATACCGCCGCCATTGGCGGAGACCGCCGCCAGCTGGAAAGGGAGGCGGATCTGGCCCGTCATCAGGCTCGCGAGATAGAGGCCGCCGCCATCGATGCCGATGAGGACACCAAACTTGCCGTCACCCTCGAGCGCTTGCGGCATGCCGAGGAGATCGCCGCCGCCCTGGGTGAAGGCCATGAGATCCTCAGCGCCGAAGCAGGCATCGGCGACCGACTCGGCGACCTGATCGGCCTGCTGCGTAAGGTGGGCGCACTCGATTCGACGGTTGCGGCCTTGGCCGGGGACGCGGCCGCCTTGGCCGCACAGGCCGGTGATCTGGCCGCAGAGTTGCGCCGGCGTGGTGAATCGATGGAACACGACCCCGGGGCGCTCGAGCAGGCCGAGCAGCGCCTGGCCGCGCTCGGCGACCTGAAGCGCAAGTACGGGGACACGCTCGATGAGGTTCTGGAGTTTGGGGTTCGGGCCGGCGCTGAGGCCGAACGCGTCAAGGGGCTGCTCGACCGGGCCGAGCAGCTCAGCGCCGAGATCGAGACGGCCGAGGAGGTGGTCGCAGCCGCGGGCGAACACCTGGCCGAGGCGCGCCGGCGCTATGCCAAACACCTCGCCCAGGCCGCCGAGGCGCACCTGCGTGATCTGGGCTTTGGCCGCCCCGTAGTAGATCTACGGGTGATCGACTCGGCGCCGCGGCGCCGCGGCGCCGATTCCGTCGATCTCCGCTTCTCCTCGGATGTGGATATCGAGGCGGGGCCGGTCAACCGCATCGCCAGCGGGGGAGAGCTGAGCCGGCTGGTGCTGGCGGTGCGCCTTGCCGGCGGGGTGGCGGAGACTCCGGTTGTGGCTTTCGACGAGATCGATGCCGGAATTGGGGGTAGCACCGCTCTGGCCATGGGGGAGAAGCTGGCCGCGCTCGCCTCCGATCGCCAGGTGCTTGTTGTCACCCATCTTCCCCAGGTGGCCGCATTCGCCCATACCCAGCTGTCTGTTGAGCGTTCGGGCACACAGGCATCGGTGCAGCGCGTCGAGGGCGAGGAGCGCGTTGCCGAGCTCACCCGTATGCTCGGCGGCCTGCCCGCCAGCGAACGAGGCCGTAGCCATGCTGTGGAGCTGCTGGAGTTGGCGCGCCGGCGCCGCGAGGAAGGCTGAATCCGGTACCGCGGCGGGCCGGTGCTACGATGCCGCGAGCCACCAGGGATTACACGGTTGTGACCAAGTACGTCTTTGTCACCGGCGGCGTGACATCGAGCCTGGGAAAGGGCATCACCGCAGCATCTCTGGGTCGGCTCCTGCGAGCCCGCGGTCTGCGGGTGGTGAATCAAAAACTCGACCCCTACATCAACGTCGATCCGGGCACCATGAACCCTTTCCAGCACGGCGAGGTGTTCGTGACCGACGATGGGGGCGAGACCGACCTCGACCTCGGCCACTACGAACGGTTTGTCGGCGAGAACCTGCATCGCGACTCCAACGTCACCACCGGCTCGGTCTACCTGGCCGTGATCCAGAAGGAGCGAAGAGGCGACTACCTAGGCGACACCGTCCAGGTGATCCCCCACATCACCAACGAGATTAAGAGCCGTATCCGTCGTCTTGGGGAGCGCACCGAGGCCGACATCGTCATCAGCGAAATAGGCGGCACGGTGGGTGACATCGAGATCCTTCCCTTCCTCGAAGCCATCCGGCAGCTGCGCAACGACGTCGGCCCCCACAACACCGTCTACATCCATCTCACGCTGATGCCCTTCATCGCCCCCAGTGAGGAGCTGAAGACAAAACCCACGCAGCACAGCGTCGCCGAGCTGCGCAGCCGCGGCATCCAGCCCGATTCCATCGTGGTTCGCTCCGACCGGCCGGTAGACGACAGCCCTCGCCGCAAGATCAGCCTCTTCTGCGACGTGCCTTTTTCGGCAGTCATCGTGGCCCCCGACGTGGATTGCACCTACCAGGTCCCGCTGGTGCTTCACGAGGGAGGGCTCGATCAGGTGGTTCTCGACAAGCTGGACATAAAGACCGCGCCGCCCGATCTCGACGGCTGGCGCAGGCTGGTCGAGCGTATGGCGAGCACGACGGAGCAGGTCACCGTCGGCCTCGTGGGCAAGTACGTCGATCTTCCCGACGCCTATCTCTCCGTGGTCGAGGCGCTGGGACACGGGGCGGTGGCGCACGATGTTTCCCTCGACCTGCGCTGGATACCCAGCGACGATGTCGACGGCCTGTTGGCTCCCTCGTACTTGCAGGGACTCGATGGCATCGTGGTGCCGGGCGGCTTCGGGGTGCGCGGCATCGAGGGCAAGATCCAGGCGGCTCGTTACGCCCGGGAGAACGGGGTCCCGTACCTGGGACTCTGCCTGGGGCTGCAGTGTGCCGTTATCGAGTTCGCCCGATCCCAGCTCGGCCTCAACGAGGCGAACAGCGCCGAGTTTGATCCCACGAGCCCTCACCCGGTCATCGATCTCATGGAGACGCAGCAGGATGTGGAGGAGAAGGGTGGCACGATGCGCCTGGGCCTCTATGCAGCCAAACTGGTCGAAGGTTCGCTGGCTCGGCGCCTTTACGGTGAAGAGCTCATCTACGAACGGCACCGCCACCGCTACGAGGTGAACAACCGGTACCGCACGGACCTCAGCGGGGCCGGCCTGCTGCTGTCGGGCCTGTCGCCCGACGATCAGCTGGTGGAGATCGTGGAGCTGCCCGGGCACCCCTTCTACATCGCCTCGCAGTTCCATCCCGAGTTCAAGTCACGGCCCGACAACGCGCATCCGCTCTTCTCTGGATTCATGGCCGCGGCCAAGGACCATCGCCGACGGGCCGATGTGCCGGCTGAGGAATGGACCAAGGAGCGGGCCGACGCTCCCTGAGGCGGTGGAGATGTTCCGACTGCTCGGCCGGCGCCGTCTGGCCCGCGGCCGCTTCCTGACCTTTGAGCGTTTGTACCATCTGGCCGCCGATGGGGCGTGGACCGCGCGCGATCTCGTGTCCCACCCGGGCTCTGCCGTGGTGGTCCCCTGGGACGGAGAGCGGGTGTTCTTCATCTCGCAATATCGTGCTGCCGCCGGCAAGGCCGTGCTGGAGCTGCCGGCAGGCAAGCTGGATGTGGCCGGCGAGCCACCCGCGATCACCGCGGCCCGGGAGTGTGCCGAGGAACTGGGGCTCAAACCCGGCAAAGTCACCTTGCTGCATCGCTGTTACACGTCCCCCGGCTTCACCGACGAGGTCTCGTGGATCTACCTCGCCGAGGATCTCGAGGTGGTTCCTGCCGAACCACAGGGCGTGGAGGAAATCGCGGCGACGAGGGTGAGCATGACCCTCGCCGAGGCCGAACATGCGCTCGAGGCGGGAATCATCGAGGACGCCAAGACCATCCTCGGTGTCTACGCCTTGCGGAAGCGGCTGTGATCCAGGAGCAGATCGCCGAGTTCCTCTCTGCGCTGCGTCTGGAGCGCGGCCTTTCCGAGGCGACGGTCTCCGCCTATCGACGCGATCTGGGCCAATACGTTGCCCACCTGGAGGGCCGGGAGCCAAACGCGGAGGCGGTGTCCCTCTTCATTCGGTCACTCATCGAGCTGGCCCCGTCGACGGTGGCCCGAAAGTTGGCCGCGCTGCGCACCTTTCACCGGTTTCTGGTTGCGGAGGACCTCTCTTCCGAAGATCCGACGGCGCTGATCGAGACGCCGCGCCGGCCCCGCTCCCTCCCCAAGGCGCTGACCATCAGCGAGGTGGAACTGCTGCTGCAGGCCCCCGATGCCGGTTCGGCGCGAGGGCGCAGAGACCGGGCTCTCCTCGAGTTGATCTATGGCACCGGCGCCCGCGTATCCGAGGTGACCGCACTGGATCAGCTCGATCTGGACCTCGAGGGCGGAAGCGTGCTGCTCACCGGGAAGGGGGACAAGCAGCGGGTCGTCCCCTTCGGCCGCTACGCCCGCGCTGCCATCACGGCGTACTTGCCGGATCGATTGGCGCTGCGCCGGCCGGGGGGCGATTCGGGAGCGGTGTTCCTCAATCAGCGTGGCGGCCGTCTCACCCGTCAAGGCGTCTGGACCATCGTCCGTCGGCAGGCGCAGAGGGCCGGTCTTCCGGTCGATCGTGTTTCCCCACACGTGCTGCGGCACTCGGCGGCAACCCACATGGTGGAGGGCGGAGCCGATCTGAGATCCGTTCAAGAGATGCTCGGGCACGCTAGCATCAGCACGACACAGGTCTACACACGAGTGTCTCCAGGCCACCTCCTAGAGGTGTATGCCACCTGTCACCCACGCAGTTGAGTTTTCATGAGCACATACTCCACAAGTGAGGCCGAGGCCCGCCTGCGAGAAGAGCGGGGTCATCTGGTACACCAGCTTGCTGAGCTCGGCGCCAGTGAGAGCGGGGAGCTGCGCAGCGACTACGACTTCGGCGAGGGTTTTGCCGATGCCGCCGCGGCAACGGCGGAGCGCACCGAGGTGATCGGCCTGATCGATTCTCTCAAGGGCATGCTCGAGAACGTGGACACAGCCCTGGGCCGGATTGAAGACGGCACCTACGGAACCTGTGCCCAATGCGGCAAGGAGATCGGAGCTGGCCGGCTCGAGGTCCGGCCCGAGTCGACACTCTGTGTGGACTGCAAGAACAAGAACTCTTCCTGAGCCCGTGAGTGAGCTCATGCACCGCGCCTGATGGAGATCTCCGGCAATGTCTTCGCCGACCTTGTTATCTTCCTACTCATCTTGCTGCCCAGCGTCATTCTCCATGAGGTGGCTCACGGATGGGTGGCCGAGCGGTTTGGAGATCCGACCGCTCGTCGCGCCGGTCGCATCACCCTCGATCCCATCCCTCACCTGGATCCGGTGGGCTCCTTCCTGATGCCCGGTGTGCTGGCCCTTGCCGGCCAGCCCGTGTTCGGCTGGGCCAAACCGGTACCGGTGAACCCGTCGTACTTCCGTCGTCCTACTCAGATGATGGCCGTCGTCGCCCTGGCCGGGCCGGCCACAAACCTCCTGTTGGCCTTCATCACGGTGCAGCTGGGGCCCTTTGTCGATACCGGTCTCTGTCGCAGTTGGTCCTGCATTGAGGCGGCACATCCCAACATCGTCATCTGGTATGACCTCGGTATCGGTATCACCACGGAAGGGCTGTGGGCACAGGTCCTGCTCGGCTTTGCCTTCCTCAACATCGTCCTCGCCATCTTCAACATGCTGCCCATTCCGCCACTCGACGGCAGCAAGCTGCTCCCGCTGGTTCTGCCTGAGAAGGGCAAAAGAGTCTTCTACCAGGTCTCCCAGTACGGATTCCTCATCCTTTTTGCCCTGGTTTTTGTCGTGTTCCGGGGGAGGCTTGGCTTCTTGAGTGATGCGGTGGGCTGGCTGATGCGGGGCTTCGTCTGATGGCCCATTTCCGCCATCTCGTGCGGCGTTTTTTCCGGTCGCTGCGGCCCCGTCCGCTTTCGCCTTCGGAGCAGGCCGAAGTGGCGCCGCTGCTCCGAGAGACGGACGCGGATCTGTTCTGGCGCCAGGCTGTGGCCGATCAGCGGCACGCCCTCGACTGTGCACGTTTTGTGGCCGGGGAGGCGGCGGGACGCGCCGATTTGGCTCGGGCCGCCCTGTTCCACGACGTGGGGAAAAGCCGGACCAATCTGGGGGTGCTCGGCCGGTCGCTTGCGTCCGGTCTCCGGCTGCTGCGTCTCCCCTTGGGCGGGCGGCTGCGCACCTATCAGGATCACGGGCCCACCGGAGCCGATGAGCTGGAGGGCACGGGCGCCGAGCCGCTTGTCGTCGCCTTCGCCCGCCACCACCACGGCGACCGTCCCGCCGAAATCGATCCCACCGATTGGGAACTGCTCTGCCGGGCGGACAATCGATGAAAACGACGTTCTCCTCCAGCCACAGCAATACGATGGGCCGATGAGCTACGACGTCAGGACCCCCGTGTTTGAGGGGCCACTCGATCTGCTCCTGCGACTCATCACCGCGCGCCAGGTCGAGATCACCGAGCTCAGCCTCACCGACCTCGTTGGGGAATACCTGCGCCACCTCGACGCCATGCGCGAGTTCGACCTCGAAGTGACCAGCGAGTTCCTGCTCATCGCCGCCACCCTCATCCAGCTGAAGGCTCGCCGCCTTCTGCCCGAGGACGCCGAAATCGATCTGGACGAGGAGCTCGCCCTTGCTGAGGAGCGCGATCGTCTTCTCAGCCGCCTGCTTGCCTGCCTCACCTACAAGGACGTCGCTGCGGTTCTTTCCCACCGTATGGAGGCGACGGCGCGGTACGTGGGCCGATGCGCCGGGTTTGATCCCGGCGTCAACCCGCTTCCTCCGGAGGTGCGGCTCACCTTCGGAGTCGAGGAGCTGGCCGATGTGGCCCGGCGTCTCTTCGGCCGCCGCCGCGAGCCCGATCTCGATCACCTCGACCTCGACCTCCCTTCAGTCGGCGCTGCCATCGAGGACATCCGCTCTCGAGTGGCGGCGGAGCTCTCCACCGACTTCGATCGACTCACCAAACATTTGCACCGGCCCGTGGAGGTCGTCGCCTATTTCCTTGCCGTGCTGGAGCTGGCCCGCTGGGGCCTGCTGCGGGCCACGCAAGAGAGCCCGCAGACGGCAATCGTCATCGAGCACGTGAAGGATTCCGATGGACGGCTGGTGAGCGAATGGCAACGGTGAGCGATCTTCTGCCCGCCCTCGAGGCGGTGCTTTTTGTGGCCGAGGAGCCGGTCCCGGTGCTGGAGATTGCCGAGGTGCTGGAAGTGGCGGCGACGACCGTCGAAGAAGCGCTGGCGGCACTCGGCGAGCAACTGGAAGAGAGCGGCTCCGGGCTGGTGCTCAAGGAGATGGGAGCAGGATGGAGGCTGTACACCCGCCCCGACCTGCGCCCTTTCCTCGAGAGGTTTGCGACGACGACAACGGCAAGCCGTCTCTCCAAGGCGGCGCTGGAGACCTTGTCGGTGGTCGCCTATCGGCAGCCGGTGTCGCGAGCCCAGGTCTCCGAGATTCGGGGCGTCGACTCCGAGCATGCTCTAGGGACCCTGGAGCGGCGCGGCCTCATCGATATCACGGGACGGGCGCCGGGACCGGGGCAGGCGATCCTATACGGCACCACCACCTTGTTCCTCGAGAAGCTCGGTCTCACTTCGCTGGAGCAGCTGCCGCCGCTGGCCGATCACGTGCCGCCTGCCGATGTGGTGGACGTACTGGAGCAGCCTTTCCGTCCGGAGGAACCATCGAGCGACTCCAGAAGCTGATCGCGCACTCCGGCCTGTGCTCGAGACGCGCGGCCGAAGAGTTCATTCGTGCCCAGCGGGTCACGGTCGACGGCGCGGCGGCCCATCTGGGACAAAAGATCGACGTCGACACGGCTCACGTCGAAGTGGACGGTATCCCCCTTCCGGTGCGTCCTGATCTGGTGCATTACCTGCTCTTCAAACCGCCGGGAGTGGTGAGCACCGCCTCCGATCCGCAAGGCCGTCCCACGGTTGTCGATCTAGTTCCGGCCGAGACGCGGGTCTATCCGGTGGGGCGCCTCGATGCAGAGAGCGAGGGCCTTATCATCCTCACCAACGATGGAGAGCTTGCCGAGCAGGTCACCCATCCCCGCCACAGGGTGACCAAAACGTACGTGGCCCGGGTGACCGGCGTGCCTTCTGCGGCCGCGCTGCGCCGCCTTGTTGAAGGTGTCGAACTGGACGACGGCCCCGCCCGCGCCGCCGAGGCACGCCTGTTGGACAGCCTCAGCGCCGAGGCGCTGGTCGAGGTGGTGATGGGCGAGGGGCGCAAACGGCAGGTCCGGCGCATGTTCGACGCCTTGGGGCACCCGGTTCAGGCCCTGGTCCGAACGGCCATCGGACCGATACGCGACCAGTCGCTGCGTCCCGGCAAGTGGCGCCGGCTGTCGGTTGCCGAGGTCCGATCCCTCTACGTGCGATGATGTCGGGGTGAGAATCTTCCGCGCTCCCGAGGGGCCGTTTCGCGCCGTTCTCCGGGTACCGGGTGACAAGTCGTTGTCACATCGTGCCCTGATCTTCGCCGGGATGGCAGAGGGCCGGAGCCGAGTCATCGGGCTCGGCTCCGGGGACGATGTCGCCGCCACCCGCCGCTGTCTCGAGGCGCTGGGAGTCCGGTTCGAGGGCGATGCCGTCGACTCACCGGGGATCTCGGGATGGACGCCCACCGGAACGCCTTTGGAGGCCGCCAATTCGGGAACCACCATGCGCCTTTTGGCCGGCGCCCTCGCCGGACGGCCCTTCAGAAGCACCATTGTTGGCGACAAGTCGCTCACAGCCCGCCCCATGGAGCGAGTCGCTGAACCGCTGCGGGCTCTCGGCGGTCCGGTTGAGACCGGGCCTGCGGGACGGCCTCCGATAACGGTGGGCGGGCAGACGCTGCACGGCGCCGATCTATACGTTCCCATTCCGTCGGCGCAGGTACGCAGCGCCGCGGCTCTTGCCGCCATTCAGGCCGAGGGTCCCTCAACCATCGATTCACCGGCCGGCTTTCGCGATCACACCGAGCGCTGGTTGGTCGGCCTGGGCCGTGCCGGCTACCGCTCTGCCACCTCGGTCAGCATCGATCCTGGGCCCCTGCCCGCCGCCGACTACCCGATCCCGGGCGACCTCTCCTCGGCGGCCTTCCTGCTGGCCGCGGCGGCGCTCCGCCCCGGCGCCGAGGTGGTGGTCCGGGCGGTGACACTCAATCCGGGCCGCACCGGCTTCCTGGAAATCCTCGAGGAGATGGGCGCCCGGGTGCAGCGCCGATTCATCGGCGAGGTCCACGGCGATCCGGTTGGCGATGTCAGCGTGACCGGCGCCGGCCTGCGCGGCATCGAGGTCCACGGCGAGCTTGCGGTGCGTGCCCTCGACGAGCTTCCTCTCGTGGCCGTTCTGGGCGCCGTCGCCCAAGGCCAAACCACGGTGCGCGAGGCAGAGGAGCTTCGAGTGAAGGAGAGCGATCGGGTTGCCACCTCGGTTGCCCTTATCCGTGGGCTGGGCGGCGATGCAGCCGAGCAGCTGGGCGGGTTTGTAGTCAGCGGGAAACGGAGCCTGGCCGGGGGAGAGGTCTACGCCTCGGGCGATCACCGCATCGCCATGGCTGGTGCCGTCGCCGCCCTGGTGTGCGAGGGTGAGGTGGCTATCCGCGGTTTTGCGGCCAGTTCGGTGTCGTGGCCCGATTTCGCCACCATCCTGGAGGCAATGTGGTCATCGCGGTAGACGGCCCCGGAGGGGTGGGAAAAAGCACCGTGGCCCGAGGCGTCGCCGCTGCGCTCGGCGCGGCATACATTGACACCGGAGCCCTGTATCGGGCCGTGACGCTTGGGGTCCTACGCAGCGGCTGCGATGCGCAGGACGCCGCAGCGGTCGTTCACCTGGCCGAAACGTCCCGCTTCGAGTATGCCGACGAAATCACCTTTCTGGACGGCGAGGATGTATCGGCGGCTATTCGCACCCCGGAGGTCAACGCACTGGTGAGCCCCATCTCCGCCATGGTGGAGGTCCGCCGCTGGGCCGTCGGCTGGCAAAGGGCCTGGGTGGAGCGGCATCAAGGCCATGCTGTGGTGGTGGGCCGCGACATCGGCACGGTGGTCTTTCCCGACGCTCCGGTGAAGGTCTATCTGACCGCCGACGCCGCCACCAGGGCGCAGCGCCGTGCTCAGGATCCTGAGGCCGCCGGCCAGGATCTGGATGCGGTGGCCAGCCAGCTTCAGCTTCGCGACCGGATCGACTCCACGCGCGCCAGCTCACCCCTCAAGCCCGCTGAGGACGCCGTTGTCATCGACACCTCTGCTCTGGGCATCGATGAGGTGATCGCTCTTGTGCTGGCGCTTGCCGCCGGCACCTAGCCCAGCACCTCAAGAGCCCGCGTGGCGTCCCAGGCGCGATCGTCGTTCAGCGGGCCCGGCTTCCCGGGGCTTCTCGCCGAGTATCCTGCCTCCACCACGGCCTGCAGGGCGCTGAGGAAGTGCCGCAGCCGGGGCGGGGGAGGGAAATACTCGGCCTCCGCGGTCACGCGGACGGTCTCGACCCCGAGGCGGGGATGCAGCGCCTCTATGAGTTTCTGCACCGACCGATCGGGTGCTGAAGCACCGGCGGTCACCCCGACGATCGAGACGCCGTGGAGCCATTCGGGCTGCAGCGCGGCGGGGCCGTCGACCCGGTGCACCTTCGCTCCCGCGGCCTGTGCTACCCGGACCAAAGCGGCCGTGTTCGACGATGTCGAGCTGCCGACCACCAGGACTAGGTCGGATCGTGCGGCCAGGACCTCAACGGCGGCCTGGCGGTTTGTGGTGGCGTAGCAGAGGTCACTCTTGCGGGCGGTCCAGAGATTGGGAAAACGCCGGGAGGCAGCATCGAGCACCGTTCGCCACTCGTTCATGCCGAGCGTGGTCTGGGCGACAAGAGCCACCCGCTCCGGGTCGGCCGGCTCAAACGCGCCGATTCCCCGCTCGGGCTCGACCAGCGTTACTGCATCCGGGGCCTCGGCCACAGTGCCCGCGGCTTCGTCGTGGCCGTTGTGTCCGACATAGAGGATCTTGTAGCCGTCGCGCGCCTTTCGCTCCACTTCGTGGTGCACCTTGGTGACGAGGGGACATACCGCATCGATCATCACCGCGCCGCGTGCCGCGGCCATCTGCACGACTTCCGGCGACGATCCGTGGGCGGACAGCATGATGGCGGAACCGGGCGGGACTTTGTGGATGTCGTCGACAAACACCACGCCGGCCTGCTCGAACATGGAGACGACCGCAGTGCTGTGAACGATCTCGTGGTAACAGTAGACCGGCGGCTCGAAGACACGGACCATCCAGGTCAGCGCCTTGATGGCCATCTCCACGCCGGCACAGAACCCGCGTGGTTCGGCGAGGAGCACCTTGTCGACCACCGCGGCAATGCTAGGGAACGACCGGCAGCAATCCGCGCCGGGCATAATCGATGCTCATGAGCCGCTTTCCCGTGGTCGCCGTTGTCGGTCGCCCCAACGTTGGTAAGTCCACGTTGGTCAATCGGTTCCTGCGCCGGCAGGCCGCCGTCGTCGAAGAAAAGCCCGGGGTCACCCGCGACCGCAAGGAGTTCCCGGCCGAATGGGCCGGGCGGCGTTTTGTCGTGGTGGACACCGGGGGGTGGGCGGTCAGCGGCGATGAGCTCATTGGCGGGATCCGCCAGCAGGCGGAGGCTGCGGTGTCGGGGGCCGATGCCGTTGTTTTTGTCGCTGATGCCACCACTGCGCTCACCGACGACGATGTGGCGGTTGCCCGGCTGGTGCAGCGTTCCGGGGTGCCGGTTCTGCTGGCCGCCAACAAGGCCGACAGCCCAAAGGTGGACCCGGAACTCGGTCCGCTGTGGTCTCTGGGCCTGGGCGAGCCGCGGCCCGTCAGTGCACTTCATGGTCGCGGGACGGGAGACCTGCTCGACGATCTTGTCGCCTTGTTGCCCTGGGTTGAAGGCGGTGAGCCCGACGAAGACCACGTGGCCACGCTGGCCATCCTGGGGCGGCCAAACGTGGGGAAGTCGACTCTGCTCAATCGGCTGCTTGGCGAGGAGCGGGTTCTAGTCTCAGCCGAGCCGGGCACCACTCGTGACGCCATCGACGCCGTGGTCGAGCTGGACGGGGAGCCGTTCCGGGTCTACGACACTGCAGGCATGCGGCGTCCGGCACGGGTCGACGAGGCAACCGAGCGTTACTCGGTGGTGCGGGCCCGACAGGCCCTGGCCGTCTCTGACGTCGCACTTCTGATGGTGGATGCGGTGGCCGGGGTCACGCATCAGGAGCAGCGTCTTGCCGAGGAGATCGTTGACTCCGGCACCGGCCTGATAGTCCTGCTCAACAAGTGGGATGCCGCTGGTCCCGAGGAGAAGGCCGCTACGGAGGGCGGCGTCGGCGACCGGCTTGCCTTTGTGGGCTGGGCGCCCGTGCTGCGGCTCTCCGCCCTGACCGGCGCTCGCCTGAAGCGTGTGCCGGGGGCGATACGGGCCGTGCTCGAGGCGCGCCGGGCCCGTATCGCCACCCCCGAGCTGAACCGGCAGATTCGCGCCTGGCAGGAGGCACACCCGGCGCCGACACGCAAGGGAAGACGGGCTCGGGTGCTCTACGCGGTGCAGGCCGGTACCGGGCCGCCGGCCATCGTGCTGTTTGTGCGCGGCGGCGAGTTGGGGCCCGATTACCTGCGCTTTCTGGAGAATCGGCTTCGCTCTACCTACGACTTCATCGGCTCGCCGATTCGCCTGGTGACACGCTCACGCAAGCCGGGTCGGGGCTCGCCGGAGGAGATGGACGACCAGCGATAGAATGGCGGCTCCGGGCTGTGGCGCAGCTTGGTTAGCGCGCTTGACTGGGGGTCAAGAGGTCGCCGGTTCAAATCCGGCCAGCCCGACTAACGGAGCTCCGGCAAACCAAGGGCCCCTGTGAGTGGCCGTTCCACCAAGATGATCATTCGCGGGGAACCTTCTAGGCTCCAGCTTCATGAGCACCAAGTGCTCTGCGTCGCTTCGTGTCGGCCCGGCTGCCACGCTGATCGTTCTCTTCGTGACCGCGTGTGGCGGCACTGATACGGCAGCATCCACAACGTCGTTCGCTGACTCAACGCCGACGACCACGGTCCCTCCTACCAGCACCCAGGCCGACACCACGACTTCGAGTACTGCACCAACGGAGCCGTCCGAGGAACGCAGCGTGCGAATCACCATCGTCTACGACAACGTCGGCTACGACGAGCGGCTCACCACGGATTGGGGTTATGCCGCCTACGTCGAGCGCGGCGAGCACCGGGTGCTTTTCGATACCGGAGCCGACGCCGCCATCCTCATGCACAATATGGCGCTGCTGGGTGTCGACGTCGAAGGCATCGAGGCGGTCGTCTTGTCCCACCATCACCGCGACCACGTCGGCGGGCTGCTGGGTCTGCTCCGGGAAACCGGCATAACGCCGACGGTGTACATGCCGGCGTCTTTCAGCGGGGCGATCAGGGATCCGGTGGCGGCGCTCACCACCGTGGTCGATGTGACCGATCCGATCGAGATAGTGCCCGGCATCTTCACCACCGGCGAGCTGGGCTCGGACATCATCGAGCAGGCGCTGGTGGTACGAACCGATCAGGGGAACATCGTGATCGCCGGCTGCTCACACCCTGGTATCGCCGGCATGGTGCGCCAGGCACAGGAGGTCGCGGGCGAGGACATCGCCCTGGTTATGGGCGGATTTCACCTCTTCAACACCGCGCCGGGCGAGATCGAGAGCCTCATCTCCGAGTTCTGGGATCTCGGAGTCCAGCAGGTGGCCCCAAGCCACTGCACCGGCGAGCGGGCCATCGCCATGTTCGCTGATGCCTACGGCGACGACTCCCTGCCGGTGGGTGCGGGATTCGTCATCATCGTCGGGTGATTCGCACCGAGCGGAGGAGGGACACTATCTGCGTCACCTCGGCCAGGGGAGCTCCCGTCCGGTGAGCTGGGCCGTCTCTTCGATGTCGGCGGCAAGCTCGCGGTTGATCTCACGCTCCTGGCATGTCGGCAGCACGGTCTCCTTCGGAACGTTGCGCAGGAAAGCCTCGGCGTAGGCGGCCTGGGCAGGAGAGGGGCGTCGCACCACCTCGATACGGCCCCCTGCGAACCGGTACACCACCGACCCGGCCGGCACTGCCACCGGGCCGGAGCGGGAACGAAGCTCGGTATCGACGTCGATGAATTCGATGTGGGGGATACGCGGCTGTCCCAGGGCGATGGGCATCTCGAGGGGAATGGAGGGATCCACACCGACAAACTCGAAAAGACGCCGGGCCGCCTGTTCTTGATAATCCACGATGTCCTGCTCAAAAATGAGAAAGAGCACACGACCGGGACCAAACACATCCAGGTACCGCCGCACTTGTGCGGCGTAGCGCCCGCGGTCCAGGTAGCTGAATGCCAGGCGATGGAACCGGTCCCGCTCAATGCGCTCCGGCTCGGCGGCGAGCGCCTGTTCGAAGGGCAGGCTCTCGCGCAGCATCTGGAATCCGTGGCGATAGTGAGAGAACGCACGTGCCGCGGGGCTGCGCAATGTGATCACAATGCGCACCTCGCGGCCCAAGGTCACTGCGATACGACCGGGTACTTCGGGGAGGTAGAGGTACTCGGGCGTTTTCTCCCCGGTGGCGGCATGTCCGTCCCAGGCCCCGAAAAAGTTCCTCTCGTAATAGGCCGGCCCCTGAGTGAACAGCGTGTCCTCGTAGAAGAACCTGGTCTCGCGCGGCTCCGAGAAACACACCTCGGGATGCTGTTCCAGCATCGCGGCCAGAACCGTGGTGCCCGCCTTCTGGGCACCCACAATGAGGTAATTGGGAAGCATGGCGAACGCGGCCAGGCTAGTTGATGTTGCGGAACGGGCCGACCGGGGTCGGAGCGGGTCGGCTAGCCTCGTAGACGCCGGGTTGGGTTCACCCACAGCTCGGGTCCAGCCTCGAGACAGGATCACCCCGGCAAGGGAGGCATCGAATGAGGCTCACCAGTGCCATGCTCGCCGATGCCGCCCAGGTGGTCGGTGGCAGGCTTTTTGTGATGGGCGGCGCTTTTGACGTCATCGGGGCTCGCTCGTTTCCCGCCCTCCACCGCGGGCTTGCCATTGTGCTCGTCGCCGAGATAGGCCCGGGCGACCGTAACCGGGACCTGGAGCTTTCGATGAAGCTCCTGGACGAAGACGGCAACGAGATCGGCGTCGAATCGAAGGGGGTGATGCGGGTCGGCGCCCCTTCTTCGCTTCCGGCCGGAGCCACCAGCCTGATCCCACTGGTGGGCAATTTCCTCGGAATTCGATTTCCCCACGCCGGCGGCTACGTGTTCATCATCGAGCACGAGGACCAGGAGCTGGCCCGCATACCTTTCCGGGTCCGGGAGACTCGGTGAACCGGCGCGTTCTCACACTGCCGAACCTCGTTTCGTTGCTCCGAGTGGCGATGGTGCCGGTTTTCCTCTGGCTGCTGTTCGGGCGCGATGACCCCGTCTGGTCCGGCGTCCTCCTCGGCATTATCGGGGCGACCGACTGGATCGACGGCCAGCTCGCTCGGCGGCTCGACCAGGTCTCAGAGCTGGGCAAGATACTTGATCCCCTCGCCGACCGGCTCGCCATCGGGGCCGCCGTGATTGGGGGCTGGGTGGCGGGGGTGCTTCCCTGGCCGATCGCACTCGTTCTTGTCGTTCGAGAATCGGTGGTCAGCGTGGGAGCCATCGTGCTTGCCTGGAAGGTCAAGGCCAAGATCGACGTGCGGCCCATGGGAAAAGCGGCGACGTTGGGCCTCTACGCCGCAATCGGCGCCTTCTACGTCTACGCCGGCACTGACCACAGCTTCTTCTTCTGGACGGCCTGGGTCCTCGTGATCCCTTCCCTCGTGCTCTACTACCTGGTTGCCGTGCTCTACGCCGGTGACGTGCGGCGCATGATGCATGACGCTCGTTAGGCTTCGCCCTAAGCCGCAGGAGAGTTGAGTGAACGTTCCCGACGACCGGAGATACACCGAGCAGCACGAGTGGGCCCGCTTCGGCGACGGCAAGGTGCGGGTCGGCATCACCGACTACGCTCAAGAGGCCCTCGGCGATGTTGTGTATGTCGGCTTCACCGTCGCCTCAGGACCCGTCGAGGCCGGCCAGATGATCGCTGAGATCGAATCCACAAAATCCGTTGCCGAGGTGTACGCCCCGGTTGCCGGCACCATCGATGAAACCAACACGGAGCTTTTGGACCACCCTGAAATGGTGAATGAGGATCCGTATGGCACCGGCTGGTTTGCTGCTATCGTCCCGGCCGATCCCGAGGCCATCAACGAGTTGCTCGACGCTTCTGCCTACGGGGCACTGCTCGATTAGACGCTCCTCTCGGTTCAAGGGCCGGCGACAGACCGCGGCGAAGTGGGTCGGAATGAGCCCGTCGCGGCGCGAGGTAGCCTGACGATGGCCGGGCCGCCGGCGGATTGGCGTCGGCGCGGCCCGATGTCTATTGCAGAATGCCACGGAGAGCGAGATGAGGTTCGGTTACTTCGACGACAGCAGCCGCGAGTACGTCATTACCGACCCGCATACACCCACCAAGTGGATCAACTACATCGGCACAATGGCGTTTGGCGGGTTTGTGGACCACACCGGTGGCGCACTGCTCTGTAAGGGCGATCCGACCTACAACCGTATCACCAAGTACATGCAGCAGATGCCCTCGTCGGACTTCAAGGGCACGACTCTGTATCTGCGTATTCACGAGGAAGATGGGCTCCGGGTCATCTCGCCGTTCTACGTGCCCGGCCTTCACTTGCCGGATCTGTTCGAGTGCCGGGTCGGCCTGGGCTACAGCACGATCGTGAGCGAGATGTACGGCATTCGCACCGAAGCCACCATCTTCGTCCCACTCGACGAAGCACGCGAGGTGCGTGACATCCGCATCACCAACATGAGAGAGAGGGCCGTAGAGGTCGATGCGGTTCCCGTGGTCGAGTTCACCCATCCGGATGCTCTCAAGCAGTACACCAACGCCGACTGGGTGCCGCAGACCATGCAGTGCCGCTTCTGCAGGGACGGCGTTTTGGGGACTCTCATCCAGTACCCCTTCATGTACCGGGAGACCAAGATCAACTACCTGACGTCGAACTTCCCGGTGTCTTCCTTCGAGGCCGACCGGAAACGATTCCTGGGCGGCAACGAGTACGGCACGTGGGCGGCACCCTTGAGCCTCGCTGAAGCGGAACTCAGCAGCCGGGACGCGGAGCGGGGGGACAC
>Ga0307421_1000624_pt1 | contig 22663 bp, 22 predicted proteins | sample SalMarWE160270MG_FD_202163 | JGI IMG/M metagenome (GOLD analysis project Ga0307421, IMG submission 202163) | Salt marsh sediment microbial communities from the Plum Island Ecosystem LTER, Massachusetts, United States - WE1602-70 | ecosystem: Environmental > Aquatic > Marine > Intertidal zone >...
TCCGGGTTGGATGTTGCAGAGTGTGGCCCGCGGCATCGCGTGCCGCACCAGAGTCTCGCGACCAATCCGGCAAACGTGTCACATCCCTCCTGTAACGTGCTCGGCCTCAGATGAGTACTCAGACCGCTCCGGCGCCCGGGCGTTTCCGGGCCTTTGTCGACGACGCCATCAAGGCTCGTTGGGCGATCGTACGCGTCGTGCCTCGGGGCGGCTGGCCGGTGGTTACTGCCTCTCTTGCCACCAACGTTCTTCTGGGCCTGCTGCCGGTGCTCTTCATCGTTGCCACCAGCATCATGCTGGGCCGAGTTCCCGCCGCGGTGGAGACCGGTCTGGGGTCGGAGGCCTGGGACCAGCTGGTGGTCGCCTTTGCCTTCGGCGCCGGCGCTTTTGTCGCCCAGCAGGTTCTCGCCCAGATCCAGGTGGCACTGGGCGAGCTGATGACCCGGCGTGTGGACGGCTACGTCACTGATCGTCTCATCGTTGCCGCGCTCAGCTCTCCCGGGGTGGGCCCGCTGGAGGACCAGAACCTCCTCGATTACCTGGACCAATCGACCTGGGCCATAGAGCACGGCTTTCGCACCCCCGGCGGCGCCTGTGCGGGAACGCTCGCCCTGGTGGCCCGATACACCCAGCTCGCCGGCATGGTGGCCGTGGTCGCCTTTGCTTTCGCCTGGTGGGCCGCGCTGGCACTCCTGACGGTGACGATGGTGTTCCGCTACGGGCAGCGGGGCGGCATCCGCAAGTACTCGGCCATCTGGTACCGCAACGCCCGTGAGCGCCGCGAGGGCTGGTACTACCGGGGGTTGGGAATCGAGCCTCCCGCCGCCAAGGAGGTGCGTGTCTTCGGCCTCATCGATTGGCTGCGCGAGCGTTACCGGCGCATCTATTTCGGATGGCTGGAGCCGGTATGGCGCGAGCGGCGCCGTATCTACCTCACGCCGTACATCGGATACGCCGTCTTTGGGCTCGCCGTTCTGCTGGTCGTGTTTGTGGGCCTGGGCCGTTCCACCGCACAGGGCAGCCTGGGCCTCACCGAACTGGCTTTCACCTTTCAGGCGGCGATGGCGGCGGCCCGGCTCGCCGAGCACTATCCCGAGGCGGACACCCACACCCAGTTCGGCATGTACAGCTACGACCATCTTGTGCGTTTTGAAGCAGGTGTGGCGGTGCATTCCGCCGAGGTGACCCAGCTGGAGCCCAAGGCGGAGGCCGCGGGCCTGCCGCAGAAGGCGCTCCGCTTCGAGCAGGTGGACTTCCACTACCCGGGCAGCGACCGGGTAGTGCTCGACGGGCTCGACCTGGAGATCGTCGCCGGACGGGCGACCGCCATCGTCGGGCTCAACGGGGCGGGCAAGACCACCTTGGTCAAGCTGCTGGCCCGGTTCTACGAACCGACCGCGGGCCGAGTCACCGCCGACGGCATCGATCTGCGCCGGTTCGATCTGCAGCAGTGGCGCAGCCGCATCGGTGTCGTGTTTCAGGACTACAACCACTACGAGCTGTCGGCGGCGGAGAACATCGCCTTTGGCGCCATCCACCGAATCGGCGATGACGAGGCGATCCGGCGGGCCGCGGAGCGGGCGGGCATCCTGGAGGCTCTGGAACAGCTGCCGGGTGGCCTGGCCACACCGCTGTCCCGCCAGTACGAAGGGGGTGTCGACCTCTCCGGGGGCCAGTGGCAGCGCATCGCCATCGCCCGGGCGTTGTTTGCTCTTGAAGGCGGATCTTCGATCCTGGTGCTCGACGAGCCGACCGCCAACCTCGATGTGCGCGCCGAAGCCCGATTTTTCGACCAGTTTGTTGAGCTGACCCGCGGGGTGACGACGATCCTCATCTCGCACCGCTTCTCGAGTGTGCGCCGGGCCGACCGCATCGTTGTGATCGAAGGCGGCCGAGTCATCGAGGATGGAAGCCACAACGACCTCCTGGCGGCCGACGGCCGCTATGCCCGGCTATTTCGGCTTCAGGCCGAGCGGTTCACCCGTGGAGAGCCGCTGGAGGATGACGAAGAGGAGGCGCGCCGGTGAGGCAGATCGTGCGCGAGTCGGCGGCGCTGCTGCGTTTGTGCTGGGGCGAAGACAAACGCAGGCTGCTGATAGCCACCGTGCTCGTGCTTGCCGGCAGCGCGGCGACGCCGCTGATGGCGCTCGTCCTCAAGGTGCTGACGAATGAAGCGATCGCCGGCAACGTCGGCGCGGCGGCGGGGGCCGGGGTGGCGCTGACCGTGCTGGTCATCGGTGTGCTGACGCTGGCCCACTTCGCCCACATCGCCTACTTCGAGTTGTCCGAGCTGAACATCCTCACCATCGACGATGAGCTAATGCAGTTGGCGAACGGATCCGCCGGCATCCAGCACCAGGAGAACCCGGAATACGCCGACAGGCTCGCCGTGCTGAGCCGGGAGACCGATACGCTCGATCGGGCGCTCGAGGCGCTGCTGCACATGGGAGGGCTGGCGGTGGCCCTCGTGCTCACCGGGGTCCTGCTGGCGATGCTCAACCCGATCCTGCTGCTGCTGCCGGTGCTGGCCGTACCGCCGCTGGTGGCCGGGCGCTGGGCGGAGAATCGGCTCGATGGGGCCCGGGAACGCAGCGCCCGCGACGTGCGTTTGGGCTGGCACCTGATGCGGCTGGCCACCAGAGCCGATCCGGTCAAGGAGGTGCGCGTCTTTGGGCTGGAGCAGGAGGTGCGCCGCCGGCACAAGGAGCGCTGGGAAGCGGCAACGGCCGAGTTGTGGCGGGCCCACCAGATCGGCACTCTGCTGCGCACCGGCGGCCAGCTGTTCTTTGCAGTCGGCTATCTGGGCTCGGTCCTGCTGATCGTGAGCCAGGCGATTCAGGGCGACCGCAGCGTCGGCGACGTCGTGCTGGCGGTCACGCTGGCCGCGCAAGTGAACCAGCAGACGGCACACGCGGTCGCCCTGCTGCAAGACCTCCAGGCGATGGCAAGAACCCTGGGCCGCCTGCGCTGGCTCAAGGAGTTTGTGGCCGACAGCGCTCCTAGGGCGCCTGATCTGCCGCCGCCGGCACATATCGAGAGCGGCATCCGCCTGGAGGAGGTGAGCTTTCGTTACCCGGGCACCGACCGCGTAATTCTGGAGGTCGGCGAGCTGGAACTGCCGGCCGGGTCGACGGTGGCCATCGTCGGGGAGAACGGGGCGGGCAAGACGACCCTGGTCAAGCTGCTCTGCCGGTTCTACGAGCCGGATCGGGGCCGGCTGCTCGTCGACGGCGTCGACATACGGCGTTTTGACATCGCCAAGTGGCGGGAGCGCATCGCCACCGGATTCCAGGACTTTATGGACTTCGAGTTGATCGCCCGCGAGACGGTGGGCGTCGGCGACCTGCCGCAGATAGAAGACGAGCCCGCCGTCGAGGCGGCGCTGGTGCGGGCCCAGGCTGAAGATGTGATCGATCGGCTCGAGTCGGGGCTGGCCACCCAGCTCGGCAAGAGCTACGCCGACGGCGCCGAGCTGTCGGGCGGACAGTGGCAGAAGCTGGCCCTGGGCCGGGCCATGATGCGCCAGCAGCCCCTGCTGCTGGTACTCGACGAGCCCACGGCGGCGCTGGACGCCGAGACCGAGCACGCTCTCTTCGAGCGCTACGCCGAAGGCGCCCGGCGTGTCGGGGCGCTCACCGGCGGGATCACCTTGCTCGTTTCCCACCGCTTCTCGACGGTGCGTATGGCGGATCGAATCATCGTGGTTGCCGACGGCCGGGTGATCGAGCACGGCAGCCACGACGAGCTGGTGGCCAACGCCGGGCTGTACGCCGAGCTATACGAGCTGCAGGCGGCCGGCTACCGGTAGGTGATCGGCCGCGGCGGTTCTGAGGTTCCCGGTGTTATTTCGCGATGGTGCCTGCCATCACCGTCACCGGGGTGCGCTGCCGTCCCGCCGGGCGTCAAACCGGGACGAGGCGCACTCTTTCGAGCAGGCGCCAGGCGTGCCGGGCGAAGGCAACAAAAAGGCCCATCTGGCCGAGGGTCTCGAAGATCTCCTCGATGAACTGCTGGTTGCGCACGACAAGCTCCCCCTGGGCCGATAGATCGATGATGTCGACCAGGGTCGAAGCCAGAGCACATGTGACCCCCACCACCAGCCACACCCTCGTTACCGGGTCTCCGGCAAAGTAGAGGAAGAGGCGATAGGCGACATAGATGCCGCCGAGAGCTACGAGCAGCATGGGCAGCTCGTACGCACCAATGCCAAGCAGGTGGGCCGTCGCGCCCTCAGACCCGAAACCGCTGTGGTGGAGGTGGTCGCGGATCTGGAAACGCTCGTCGATGGTGAATAGCACAAAGACGCCTGAAAGCACCAGCCACAGCAGGCGTTGTCCTCTTGGGAAGCGGACCTCGGTGAAAGGCACTTGGCAGAGAAGGGCGAGAAACAGACAGCAGAGCGAAATCAGCACGAGCTGCACACTGCTGAACCAGGTAAGAGCGGACAGCTCGTAGTTGATGTGTTTCCACCAGACGGGCCAATCCACGAATACCAGCAGCAGAATGCAGGCGAGGTTGACGGCGACGATCGATGCCGTGGTGATGATGCGGCCTCGGGCGGCATCGAGTGTGATGCCGGCCCCGTGGTCCGGTTTGCCAGGTGTTGAGTCGCTCATCTTCCAGAAGCCTAGGCACGACGTGCCGCGGGGTCGGCGTCGTCCGACGCCTCACCACGCGCGAGCGCCCGGTCTGGTACCGGGCGCTCGCTGTCGGTCCTGATTCTGCTACTCGGCGGTGGCGCGCAGCATCCAGGCCGTCTTCTCGTGGGTCTCGATACGGACCGTGGCCAAATCGACGGTGGCGACATCGCCGGCCGGCTCTGCGATCTTGACCACATCGCGGGCGGTGCGGGCGGTGGCCTCATGTCCGGCGGCCAGGCGGCGTACCATCTCCATGGCCTCCGGGGTTCCCTCTTCTTCGGCGCCGGAGCCGAGTGCGGCGAACTCCTTGAAGCTGCCCGGAGCCGGGTAGCCGAGGGCCCGGATGCGCTCGGCGATCCCATCGACGGCGTCGCGCAACTCGATGTACTGCTCCTCGAACATGAGGTGCAGCGAGCGAAACATGGGCCCGGTCACGTTCCAGTGGTAGTTCTGGGTCTTCAGGTACAACGTGTAGGAATCGGCGAGCAGACGGGAGAGCTCCTTCGAGATGGCCTCACGGGCTTTCGCATCGATTCCAATATCGATTTCCACCGTTTCTCCTTCCCGGTCTTGTGTGTCTCAGCTCTGAGTATGGCATCAAGCGCGATGCTGTCCCGAGTGAAAAGAGCGGGAGAGGCGACGGCTAGCCGAACTGCACGCCGATGCCACGGCGGCGCATCGACGTCCGGAACAGCACCACCGAGGCGAGCACGGCGAGGCCCTTGACGGTGAGGCTCACCGCAGAGCGGCTGAGCACGTACACCTCACCGCTTTGGCTGAAGATCATCCACATGCCGAGAAGGCTGTTGAGCAAAAAGGCCGCTCCCCACAGCATGGTGATCCTGGTGAACACACGGCGCATCACCGGCTGCCAGCGGAGATCGCCGAGTGGCACAAAGTCTGCGGCCAGGCGGGCCGCCATGGGCTCACGGGTGACCGCCGAAACCAGAAACACGAGGCCCAGGGCCGCCTCGCCGAGCACCGGCTGCACGAAGTAGAGGCTGAGGCTGCCGGAGAGCCCGGCGATAATCGTCCTTCCGGAGAGGGACAAGGCGGCAAGCACAAGCAGGCCGCCGATCCGCTGCCCCGACAGGTGGCGCCTGGCGATGCTGCCGTACGACCAGGCCAGTGCCGCGGCCAGGCCACCCCAGAAGCCGATGAAGGTGAGGCCGAGGTAGAGGATGATCGTGGGAGCGACGATGCCCTCGAGGATCCCGGGCATGGAGTGGCGAAAGATGCCGCGCAGGCCCGGCAGCATGATGGGAGAGGCAACGGCGGGTGCTGTAGGTTCGACGAAGGCGATTGCGGTCATTCAGGCATTCCGAGCGGCGACGTTGGACGGTTGGTCATCGGGATCGGGGAGCCTTTCCTTGAATGCGCGAAATCTGGCCTGGGCGCACAGTAGCCGTTTGGGGGGGTACGGATAATCGCCGAGACATCGGGATGGCGCCGCCGCTACCCTCGCCGGCGATGCGCCTCGTCATCGCCCGCTGCGAGGTCGACTACTCCGGCCGCTTGTCCGCTCATCTGCCCATGGCGACTCGTCTGATCATGGTGAAGGCGGACGGGTGTCTCGCGGTGCACGCCGACGGCGGCGCCTATAAGCCGCTGAATTGGATGAATGCGCCCAACCACGTCGAGGAGAACGAGGACGGGTGGCGGGTGACCAATTCCGCCGGGGAGACCCTCGTCATCCGTATCGAGGAGATCCTCGCCGATGTGGACTACGACATGGGCATAGACCCCGGGCTCTCCAAAGATGGTGTCGAGGCGAACCTGCAGCAGCTGCTGGCGGCGAGCCCGCAAGCCCTCGAGGAGGGACTCACTCTGCTGCGCCGCGAGTACCCCACCGATATCGGCCCCGTCGATCTGCTCTGCCGCGATGCCGACGGCCAGGTGGTGGCCGTCGAGGTGAAGCGGAAGGGAGAGATCGACGGAGTCGAGCAGCTGGCCCGCTACCTGGAGCGCCTTAACCGTGATCCGGCGCTGGCGCCGGTGCGAGGCATCCTGGCGGCACAGTCGATCAAACCGCAGGCACGGACGCTGGCCGGCGAGCGCGGCATTACCTGCATCGAGGTCGATTACGACGAGCTGCGAGGCATCGAGGGAAACGTGCTGCGGCTCTTTTGAGGCCTAGAACCCGATCCCCATGTCCTCGAGCTGTGCTTCGAGGTCGTCCTCGCGGCTGTTGAGCTGATCGGCGACGTCTTCGGCCTGATCAAGCACGTTGCCCGGCGTCGGGGCCAGCTCCGCCGGGAGCGTCGTCTCGCCGTCGGCGGGAGAGTCCGACGAGACGCAGCCGGCAAGGGCCAAGACGGCAATGGCCGAGACGAAGGCGCGTCGCATTCGCATGAACACGTCATCGGCGCCGAAACGGCTGCACCTGAGCTAGAGAAGGCTCTCCAGGTCGAGCGAGCAGGAGGGGTGACGCAGCTTGGCGAGGGCCCGACCCTCGATTTGGCGGATGCGCTCCCGGGTGAGGTCGAACGATTTGCCCACATCGGAGAGTGTGCGGGGACTGCTGCCGTCGAGTCCGTAGCGCAGCGCGATCACGGCACGCTCACGTTGATCCAGCAGGCGCATGGCCTGCTCCAGGTGGCGGCGCGCCGATTTTTCGGCGGCGCTGGCGAAGGGGTCGGCGGCCGCATCGTCTTCGACAAAATCGGCCAGCTCCGCATCTCCGTCGGAGCCCACGGGCCGATCGAGAGAGACGGTGTCGCCGGGAGCCTCGAGGGCGATCTGCACCCGCTCCTCGTCGAGCCCGCTCGCCTCGGAGATCTCCTCGATGGTCGGAGGCCGCCGCAGCCGCTCACCGAGGCTCAGCGCGGTCTCCTGCACGGTGCGCACGACATCGACCATGTGCACCGGCAGGCGAATGGTGCGACCCTGGTTTCCCAGCCCTCGGGTGATGGCCTGGCGAATCCACCAAGTGGCATACGTGGAGAACTTGAAGCCTTTGCGCCAATCGAACTTCTCCACGGCGCGGATGAGGCCCAGATTGCCCTCTTGGACCAGATCGAGCAGATCGAGGCCTCGGCCGGTGTAGCGCTTGGCGATCGAGATGACCAGGCGAAGATTGGAGCGGATGAACTCGGCTTTGGCTTCGTCGGATCCGTGGATGTCGCGGTAGAGCAGGGCGCGTTCGGCGGGATCGAGGTCGGGTTCCGTCTCGAGGCGAGCCTGCGCCTTCCGCCCTCTCTCCATGGCCCGGGCTAGACGTACCTCATCGTCGGCGGTGAGAAGGTCGTGCTCGGCCACAGACTCCAGATACATGCCGACACCATCAGACAGCCCCGGCATCTCATGGACCCGTTTGGCCACGTGGGCTGTACCCCCTTGGCAACCGAATGGCAACGGTATCACGACGAATAGTGCTCCCGCAACGGGACCTGGGGATTTCTTGACCGAGGACCAGGGCTGCGTTCCCCCACGTCAGAGGCATGTTCACTCGTTGGCACTGGCCTGGAAACGAGTTATCCACAGGCAGCGGAGTGTGGTTGCCGGGTTTAGGGTGGGCTGCCTGTGGAAACGCTGGACCACCTCCGAGACCGCATCGTGGGATGCCGACACTGTCCTCGGCTCGTTGTCTGGCGTGAGGATGTAGCCCGCACCCGCCGTGCCGCCTTCCGTGACCAGGAGTACTGGGGACGACCCGTGCCCGGGTTCGGTGATCCCAAGGCGCGCCTCATGGTGCTGGGCCTGGCCCCGGCCGCCCACGGCGCCAATCGCACCGGGCGCATGTTCACCGGCGATCGCTCCGGCGACTGGCTCTACCGCGCCCTGTTCCGGGCCGGGTTTGCCTCGCAGCCGACGTCGGAGCACCAATACGACGGGCTGGTTCTGGACGACGCCTATGTGACCGCCCCGGTGCGCTGTGCTCCTCCGGCCAACAAGCCCACGGCGGAAGAGCGCGATGCCTGCCGGCCTTGGCTGATCGAGGAGTACCGTCTTCTCCCTCTGGTGGAAGTGATCCTCGCCCTGGGCGGCTTCGCCTACACCGAGACCCTGCGACTACTCGAAGCGAGCGGTGTGGCAGTGCCGCGGCCCCGCTCCCGGTTCGGACACGGGCTCGAGGTGAGGACACGAGGGCCGACGGTGCTGTGCTCCTATCACCCCAGCCAGCAGAACACATTCACCGGCCGTCTCACCGAGCCAATGTTCGATGCCGTGTTCGGCCGGGCCCGGGCTCTCTTGGGTTAGACGGCCCCCAGGCAATAGAGTGCGATCGCTTCCAAGGAGACCGGTGCTTCCGCTGAACGAGCAGACTTTCCAGAGCCTCACCGTCTCTCTTCCCGCCTGGGCCAAGGCGCTCGCCGAGCAGGGGTTCGAGGCGTTCAGCACGCTGCCCATGCCCAGCCCCAAGCAGGAAGACTGGCGCTACGTCGATATCGGCGTCGACATCGAAGCCGCCGGCCTTCCCGAAACTCCCGGTGATGCCATGCGGGACGACCGCCGGGTGCTCGATGTTCTCGGACCTCCGGCCGGTCACGCCGTGAACGTCGACGGATCCACCGTGTCCATCGATGGTGGCGACGACGCCGTCTTCACCTCGCTGCGTGAGGCCGTTGCCGTCGGCGGCGAGGAGCTGCGCGGCGTCTACCGCTCGGGCCCGCCGGCCGACCTCGATCGGTTCTCGGCGCTGCACCACGCCTTTGGTGGCGACGGCGTGTATGTGCACCTGCCCCGACGCAAAGGCGAAGTACGGCCCTACCTGGTCGAGTTCCAGCTGGTCAGCCCGGGCATCGTTGCCCTGCCCCGGCTGACCGTGCTTGCTGAAGACGGCTCTGAGGCTTCGGTGGTAGTGCACTGCCGCTCGCCGCACGGGCTGGAGGCCATCGCCGTTCCTCAGATCGAAGTGGTCACCGGCGATGACGCCCGTATTGGCCTCACCATCATCCAGGAGTGGGGTGACACCACCTACTCCGTGATCCAGCAACGGATGGTGAGCGGCCGGGATGCCGCCCTCGGTCTGTCCGAGGCCGGCATCGGGGGCTGCAACGCCCGTTTCCATCTCAGCATCGACCTCCAAGGCCAGGGGAGCGACGCCCGGGTGCTCGGGCTGTACTTCGGCGATCGCAATCAAACACTCGATTACCGCTACTTCATGAACCATCGCTCCCCCAACACCACTTCGGACATGTATCTGAAGGGTGCCGTCGGCGATACCGCCCGGTCGGTGTTCACCGGTCTGATCCGTATCGACCCGGAGGCGCAGAAGAGCGACGCCCTGCAGACCAACCGCAATCTGGTGCTGTCCGAGGGCGCCGAAGCGCATTCGGTGCCCAATCTGGAGATCCTGGCCAATGATGTGCGGTGCGGGCACGGTTCGGCGGTGGGCCCGCTGGACGACGACCAGCGGCATTACCTGATGAGCCGGGGCCTGGGCCGGCCTCGGGCCGACCGGCTCCAGGTGAAGGGCTTCTTTGAGGACGTGCTTGCCCGCTATCCGCGGGCCGAGCTGGAGCCTCCGCTTCGGGAAGCGGTGATGTCCAAGTACGACGGAATCGTGGAGCGAGGGTCCTGATGGAGCGTGTCCGCGCCGCCGCCTTCGGCGACCTGGCCGAGGATCGGGGGCACTTTGTCGAGGTGGCAGGCCACCGCATCGCCCTGTTCCGCGTTGGCGACGAGGTGTTTGCCCTGTCCGACACCTGCAGCCATGCCGAAGCGTCGCTGTCCGAGGGCGAAGTGTTCGACGACGCAGTGGAGTGCCCTCTGCACGGCGCCGCATTCGATCTGCGAACCGGGGCCGCGCTCTCGCTTCCGGCCACCAGGCCGGTGTCCGTCTACACCGTCGAAGTGGAGGACGGAGAGGTGTACGTGCTGCCGCCGGGGGAGGAGGCGTCGTGAGCAAGGCCGCGCTGCGCATCTCCGGCGTTGAGGGACACTTTGGCGAGCTGCACATCCTCAAAGGTGTCGATCTCGAGGTTCCCTTCGGCGAGGTGCACGCCCTGATGGGACCCAACGGGTCGGGCAAGTCGACGCTGTGCCACGTGCTGATGGGCAAACCCGAGTACCGCGCCTCGGGGTCGGCGCTTGTCGCCGGAACCGAGGTGCTGGGCGAACCGGTGGAAGCACGAGCCTGGGCCGGCCTCTTCGAGGCGTTCCAGTACCCGGTGGAAATACCCGGGGTGAGCCTGCGCGAGCTGCTGGCCGAGATCGATGGGGCCGTCGGCGGCGGCAAGGCATTCTGGAAACGGGTGGAGGCGGCGGCACACGACATGGATCTGGAGGCCTTCCTCGATCGCCCGGTGAACGAGGGCCTCTCCGGCGGCGAGAAGAAACGCTCCGAGATGCTCCAGCTGCTGGCACTTCAGCCCAAGGCGGCGGTCCTGGACGAGATCGACTCCGGTCTCGACATCGACGCGGTGCGTGAGGTGGCGGCCGCGGTGGAGGCCGTGCGCGGCCCCAAGCTGGGGGTGCTGCTGATCACCCACTACAGCCGCATCCTGCGTTACCTGTCGGTGGACGGGGTGCATGTGATGGTGGGCGGGCGCATCGTGCGCTCCGGCGGCTCTGAGCTGGCCGAGGAGCTGGAGACCACCGGATACGACGCCTTGCAGAGGGAGTTCGGCGTCGCTCCGAAGCCCGAGTCCCCCGACGACCTCTTTTCCGGCCTCTAGGGGCGGGGCCGTCCGACCCTGCCCGGGCCGGCCGGGCTGCCTACGCTGTGAGGCGACGACCAAGGAGAGGATCGATGCGGGTCGAGAGCGACTCCATGGGCGAGGTGCAGGTCCCCGATGACGCCTACTACGGCGCTTCGACGCAGAGGGCCGTGGACAACTTCCCCGTCACCGCAGACCGGTTCGGCAAACGTTTCATCTGGGCTCTGGGCCTCATCAAATGTGAGGCGGCCAAAGTGAACAAGGACATCGGCGCCGTGGATGCCGACAAGGCCGACGCCATCGTCGTCGCCGCCGACGAGGTGATCGCCGGCTCACTCGACGAGCAGTTTGTGGTCGGAGGCGGGGGATTCGTCGCCGGTTTGTTCCAGAGCGGATCGGGCACATCGATGAACATGAACGCCAACGAGGTGATCGCCAACCGAGCCACCGAGATCCTCGGCGGAGAGCGCGGCTCCAAGCTGGTGCATCCCAATGATCACGTCAACGCCGGCCAGTCGTCCAACGACGTGATCCCCACCGCCGTCCACGTGGCCGCCGTTGCTGCCCTGCGCGAAGACCTGCTGCCCGCCCTGGGACACCTGGCTGAAGCTCTGGAGAAGAAGGCCGAGCAGTTCGATCCGGTCGTCAAATCGGGCCGTACCCACCTGATGGATGCCACCCCGGTGCGCCTGGGCCAGGAGTTCGGCGGCTACGCCGTCCAGGTGCGGAAAGGATTCGAGCGGGTGGAGAAGGTGGTGCCCGAGCTGGAGGAGTTGGCCCTGGGTGGCACCGCCGTCGGCACCGGCATCAATGCTCCCGCCGGGTTTGCCGCCGCCACCATCGCCGGCATGGCGAAAAGGACCGGATACGGGTTCCGCGAGGCCGACAACCACTTCGAGGCCCAAGCTGCCCAGGACGCTGCGGTCAGCGCATCGGGGGCGCTCAAGACGGTGGCGGCGTCCCTCTTCAAGATCGCCAACGATGTGCGCTGGCTGTCATCGGGCCCCATGACCGGCATCGGCGAAGTGAAGCTGCCCGCCCTGCAGCCCGGCTCGTCGATCATGCCGGGAAAGGTGAACCCGGTGATACCGGAAGGGGTCATGCAGGCGGCGGCTCAGGTGATCGGCAACGACACGGCCATCACTTGGGGCGGGGCCAACGGCAACCTGGAGCTGAACGTGATGCTGCCGCTGATGGCGCGCAATCTGCTCGAGTCGATCGGCCTGCTCACCATTTCGGCCGACATCTTCCGGGAGAACTGCATCGATGGCATGGATGCCGATGCCGCCCGGGCCGCCGACCTGGTCGGGCGCAACGTGATCATCGTCACCGCCCTGGCGCCGAAGATCGGCTACGACAGTGCCGCCGAGGTAGCCAAGAAGGCCTTTGCCGAGGGTCGGCTGGTGCGTGATGTGGCGCTGGAGATGGAGGTGCTGCCCGAAGAGGAGCTGGACGCGGCGCTCGACCTCTACCCGATGACGGAAGGCGGCGTCGCCGGGTAGGGGGGTGTGACCGTCAGTTTGGCCCCGGTTCTGCAGATTCGCACATTTGCAGGCTCGGGTGACCTGCTAGGTACTTGGAGTGGCTTCTGCTGGTTGTTCTTCGCTCGGCTCCTTGGCCGATTCGGGTAGCTTCGGTGGGCGCGGTCTCCACTTGCTGAGGTCCTGGACGACGCTTCCGTAGAAGTCGAGCACTTGCTTCATGGTTTCCGCTACGAATGACCCGGCGCGTTTGCCTCTCTTCGTGCCCATGTCCCGGGTGAGCGCCACATCGAACGATTTGGGTGCCCTTTGTGGGTCTTCGGGCAGGAGCAGATCGCCCGGTCGGCGGCGGGCATCCTCAGCTAGGAGCGAGGTGCTGTGACGGGTGTGCCGGTATTGGACAACCACCCGCAGATTGGCTGGAACCTCCTTGAGTTGCCGCAGCAGCCAGTTGATGCGGGTTTTAGGCCTGCCCTCCTTGGGGGCAGCGACGCGCACGCGCGTGGTCACCTGGAGCCTTTCTAGATCGGCTTCGATTTGGACGGGGGCTACCGCGTCGGTGATTCGAATGCTCCCCTGGAGACGCCCTTCACCGCCTAAGGATTCGATGTACTCCTTGCGACGGGCGTGGACGTCACTCCCGCGGGGGTGGAGAGGAGCAACCGGGTGGCCAAGGTTCTGCCGAAGCCGCAGACACAAGTACTCAAGAAACTCCTCCCAGCAGTCTGCAACTTCCGCCACTCCCGCGTCCGTGGGCCGGAGAGTCCGTTTCCGTGCCGCATCTCGCACCGTTACCCAGGTCTTGCCCATGCCTTCGTAGCCGCCGGCCCCTGAGCGCTCGTCATCGAGGAAGGCGATGAGGTCGTCAAGGACTTTGGCTTGTTCCGGGTCGTTGACTCCATGATGCTCATGCTCCATCACGGCCTCTGTGAGGACTCGGAACCAGGAGAGGTGCCGCAGTTTCACCGCCCGGAGGCGCCGGCGATCCACTCTGATCGGGGGCTCGTCTGGGGAGGCGACAATCTGATTGGAGATCGTCAGGAGAGCCTCGAAACCGTCACGATTCGCGATACGAAGGTACTGGTCGATCTGCTCAGAGCTGAGCCCGCTGGACCCGGTCTTCACCTCGACGAGACACTTCCAGTGCGTTTTCCCGCGCTCAATGAGGATTGCACCGTCGGGGATAGCGGGCCCGCCTTCGTCGGTCTCGAAGTGGGGCTCGGTGAAGCACGTGATGTGACCGGCGGGAGCGTCCAGATACGCCAGAATCGCCTTGCCGAAGCTAGGCACTACCTGCATCACTGACAGAAGAGCAGAAGTAGCTCGCTCTTCCTGCTCCTTGCTCCCCTTCATCCCCATGACAGGAATCAGCCGTGCTGGAGCCCATGCATCTTCCGGATTGAGGGTTTCGGATTGCGCCATCGCGATGCTCCTCATGTCAGACACCCGATCCCAACTCTATGCGCCGATTGTGGCAGCGGTTGGGTGTCAGATGCTGGGGCAGCTCTCAGAGAAGTACCAGATGGACTGCGGCAGATCGCTTCGCCCTGCCAAGATCTACGGGCGAATCCTGAACTCGAGCGCGTTTACACAGCGGTAATCTGGCCCCGGGCGCGTCTTCAGTAGGAGAAGGGGGTTCGTCCCGGGGCGAGGCCTTGTCAGGTGTGGGGTTCAGAGTTCCCGTAGGTGGCTGCCATGGTGGCCATGCCGGCCACCTGCAACTCGCGCAGCGATTGGGTGGGCAGGTCGAAGAGGAGTACCGGCAGGTACATGTAGCCGGTTTCGCTGCTCCAGGTGATGCAGCTGATGGCCACCGTCTCGCTGTCGGCGTGGAGGAACTTGACATACGTGCCGGGGTCGGTGACCTGGACGCGAGCCATCTCCTGCCCGGCAGCGGTGTCGTAGATCACCAGATCGCTGGGGGACTGCTCGGGGGACTCCGGGGAAGAGATGTAGGCGATCAGGCTGCTGCCGGGGACGACAGTGAGGCTGGTGTGATGCGCCAGTTCGGGATCGGCTTGTCTCGCCGGGTTGGTGGGCCAGTCGAGTTCGATGCCGGCATGGTCCCAGGCGCTGAACCACAGGCCGCCGTCGCTTGCCGTCGACATGAGGAACCGCCCCTCCGCTGGTTGCCAGCCCACACCGGTGACGCCGCCTTCACCGGGGGTCTCAGCGGGGATTAGTACCGGCGGGGAGAAGCCGTCGAGGGGGAGAACCATCAAGTGGTCCATGGTGACGTATGGAGTGACGGCTTGGTATTGGGTGAAGATGAGGCTGGGTACCGGAGAGAGCGGAGCGACCACGGTCACGTCGTAGAGACTCAGCGGAGCCAACGTCCGCTGTTCGGCGGTGGCTGCCTCGTGGATGGCCTCGGCAGAGCCGTCGGGACCGATCCTCCACAGCGTACGTCCACCGCGGACAAAGAGATCTGGCCAGTGCTCGGGGTAGAGCTCGGCATCCGGTATCACAAGCACAAGCCCACCCGTGCCGTCGGCCAGGGCTACCTCGGTCGGGGTGGTCACAAGGGTCCCGACCAGTTCCCCTGCCCGGACCAGGTGCACACCTTCCCCGTTGGCGACCAGCACATCGCCGGGTTCCAGATCCCAGCCTGTAGCGACTTCAGGCACATCGGGCAGCAGGCTCGGATTCGTCGTCTGCGGCGCGGTGGTCGTCGCGGAGGTTGAGGTGCTTGAACTGGCTGGAGCGCCGATGCTGGTAGCGGTAGACGGTGAAGCAGGCTCTGAAGTAGCCGGCGAGCTTGGTGACCATGGCAGTGTCAGCCAGGCCGTTACCCCCACCAGCGCAGTCATCCCCACCACGACGGCGAACACAGCCGCACGCCTGCGAATCATCTGTCCAGCATGGATCACAGGCAGGGGAATTCTCCCGACTTGGCGCCTCACTTCGGCGCTCGCCTGTTCGAGTCGGTCGTCGGTATTCATGGCTGCTCCTCGCCCAATCTGGCGGCCAGGGTGTCCCGGCCGCGCTGAAGATGGGTCTTCACCGTGTTCTCCGAACATCCGAGAATGCAGCCGATCTCGGCGACCTTCTGCTGGTCGAGGTAATGCAGGGCAATCACCTGAGCCTGGCGGCGGGGGAGTCGGCGCACCTCTTCCCACAACTCCTGAGCCGCCGAGTCGATCTCAGGGATATGACCGTCGGAATGCCGAACCCGCAGCACGGCCCGAGCTTCTGCCGCTCTGCGGCGAAACCAGGACACCGCCCGATTGGCCACCACACGGCGCACCCATGCCCCGGGGTCATCAAACCCAGAGACCCGGTCCCAAGCGCGGAAGGCGGCGAGGAAGGCATCCTGGGCCAGATCCTCCGCTCCTGAGCCGCTGCCGGAGAGCACGTACGCCAACCCGACGACAGGCCTGAACTCACGGGCGTAGAAGACCTGGAAGTCCTCCCGAATGGCCGCCGGATTGCCGGCTGGCCTCTCGGCCACTGTCATGCCCCCAGTCTTCCGATCAGAAGCATTCTCGTCTGTAACTCGCTCGAGCGGGCCTCACGGTTGACATCGAGATTCTGACCAGCCTGCATTCCGTCTTCGCGGCCGAAGGCTCGGTCATGTGGGTTCTGGACCAAGCCTTACGCCGCAGTCTGGATTCGGAACCCGACCGCGTTTACATGGCGGCAGTTTGGCCCCGTGGGACAGCGACTGATGCCCTGAACACCGCGACTCCGGAGATCGACAGGCGAGCGCTCCGCAGTCGGTGCGCTCTGAGATGATGGCTCGCGGCGCTGAGCCGTCAGCAGCCCGCTTGCAGAAGCGCGAAAGCAAGAACGGCTGCCACGCCCAGGATGACCCAGAGCCTCTCAATGCACAAACCGCGTTCGACACCGTCGCAGGCCTGGATGATGCTGACGATTGCCACGCTGAAGAGAAGGCCAATGAGGAAGGCCTTGAATATGGCAACGAGGATCGGTATCGGGTTGGACTTGACCCGACCCCGCCCCCTGTCCTGCTGACGGTCGGAACGGATTCGGATGACTTCTTCCGCCTTGCGGTCGAGGTTTTCGATCAGCCCCGACACGCCATCGCGTTCCAGTCTGGTGAACACCTCCTCGAGGATTCCTGGTAGGTGGCCTGCCTGGTCTGGCGGTAGGTCCTCATCGACGAGGCACCGTTTGAAGTGCTCCAACCCTTGGGAGGCAATGGTCGACATCAGTTTTGGGTCGCGGGCGAATCTGTCGAGGCTGCTGCGTTGTTTGACCGGCAGTCTCCGATAGCCGCCCTTCAGTTCCCTCCTGAATGACTTCATATGGGCAACACTCTGTGAGTGGGAAGTGCGCTCCAGAGCTGCTTCGCCTCTAGCGATGTCGGTTAGACCGAATGCTACGGCCCTCAGTCGTTTCCTATTGGCAGCTTCGCATCTGATCACCATCTCACTTGCGTCAAGGAGTTCCTGAGTCGCGCGTCCCCACCCCGGGACAGCTGCTTCTCCAGCGGCCTTCAGGGTCGCCACAGCGGATTCACTGAACGGTCGGCCGGAAGCCTCCGGGCTCATTGATACCCCCTTTCCAGATACTTGAATCATAGGGAGCGCCGTTCCTTGATGTGCGAACAGCCCAGGGTTGTGTTGCCGTATCGTTTGCCACCGCAGAGGGAAGGAAGCGCCATCACGATGCTTTCGCTGATCAGTCTGGTCTGTGATGACGCAATGCGATTCAGCGGACGGCCATCTCAATCCTGAACCCGACCGCGTTTACATGGCGGAAGTCTGGCCCCGGCGGATCGGGCGTGTAGGGGACCCCATATGGCGCTTAAGAGCCTCACGCGATCGGCAACTGGGATAGTGTTGCTGCTAGCGCAGAGGAGGGCCTGTGGAATCGATTCTCACCACCGCTGTGCGCTTGACTCTTCGTGACGACGGCATTCTGGAGGTAGAGCATCTGCCCGGTGCCGAGCAGACGACGGCGGACCTGGTTTCGGAGCAGATCGAGGCGGTGCGCCGGCTGATCGGAGACACTCCCCGCCCTTCACTCTGGAAGCCCCACAGGGCTCCAATGGGGGATGCCGCGGTGTGGCAGCAGTGGATCGACGGGGCGGCCGGCAGTGTGGTGGCCGTCGCGATTGTTCATGATGAGCAGCGTGACGGGCCTCTGCCGCCGTTTGTCGAGGCGTCGGCCGCCGCCTTGTCGATCTCCGTGAAGGCGTTTGCCGATGAGGCTGAAGCCATCGAGTGGCTCTCCGGCTTCGTGCAATCACGCGGTTGACCCTGCAGGGGGGGGTGTGGTGCCTTGGAGTCGCGACGCCCATGGTCATACAACCGCATCGATTATGAACCCAAGCGCGTTTGCGTAGCGGCAGTCTGGCCCCGGCGAGAACGGCTCCAGGTCCCGGTCTCGACTCGATATGGGACAGAAACCCGCACAGGCTGGGTGCTCGATCGAGCATCGAGGCCGGTCATAGTGCCGGATCCCGCTCGGTGAAGGAGCGCTGAGAAGCGTCCTGCCGAGTGGCGTTCGGTGCGTCGTCGACCCTTGTGTGACGAAGAGGCCGGTTACCCCCAGAGAGCCCGATACACGGTCAGCATTGCCATGCTGATGATCAGTGTCGATAGTCCGATGTCGAGCCATGTTGGTTTGGCTCGGAGGGAGATCTTGCTGCCCAGCCCGCTACCGAGCATCGATCCGGCGAGTACGAAGGTCGCGGGGAAGATTGGGATATCACCGCGAAGCCCGTAGATAGGGATGGCTCCCAGCGCCGTGAAGATCGACACGTAGAGCGACGTGGCGATCGCCTGGTGGGCATCGAGTCCGAGACCACGGAAGAGAGCTGGAAACAGGGAGGCTCCGCTGCCTCCTCGCAGTCCGGTAATAAGGCTTACACCAAACGACGTGGTGGCGACTTGGCGAGGGCCGGGATGAAGCTGTGCGACAACAGCGGGGACGAGACGCCGGGAGATTACCCCGAACACCACTGCTGCGGAGATCACTACAAAAAGAATGGCCACGGCAAGAGTGGGAATCAGGCCAACCAGGCCCGCTGCCACGACCTCACCCACTACGCCCCCAACTACAGCGTAGAGTGCCACCGTCCTGATGATGTTGGCCTTTTGCGCGAAAGCACCGACTGCCGAGGCGAAGGGAATCACCAGGAAGTTGACTGCAAAGGCGCTCAGCAGGGGAAGGCCGGCCACGTTGAGCAGTGGGATTCTGACGCTGCCGCCGCCGATGCCGAACACCCCGCTCATGAGCCCAGCGAGTAGCCCGATCGCGAGATAGCTGAGGGCCTCCTCTACCGACATCTTCTTGCTCCTACTGCGCGTCGCTACTCGCTCCGCCGCTACTAGCCCCAAGCCTTTCGGCCAGTCCACCGTACGTCAGGTGGTTCGCGGTGCACACCCTATCGATCCGCATCGATCCCCTGGTTCGTTGCACATCAGCGTGTTTGCCACGCAGCAACCGATGGTCCGAAGCGTCACACCGATCACCAGACATGAGTGATAACACGCCTACCCACCATCCGCCCCCGAGCGGCACTTCGGCGCTCGCTCGATTCCGGTTCTTGTGCCCCTGCGGCTTGGCCTCGAACCCAAACCCGCCCGCGTCTGCATGGCGGCAGTCTGGCCCCAGTGCTGGGTGATCACGCGCTGTGTAGGTGGGTAGGGTGAGAACGCTCCGAACAGGGGGTACCGCGCATGCTTGACGAGGACATCACCCGGGCAGCCATAGCAGAGGCTGTGGGCAAGGACGCGGCCGAGCTGACCGAACGCGACCTTGAAGCTGTAACCCACCTCGACCTACGCGGCCGGCAGCCACTTGATCTGGGTGAATTGGCCGGACTCACCAATCTCACCCACCTGAATCTGGCCATGGCAAAAGTGGAGGATGTGGGCGCGTTGACTGGGCTCACCAGCCTCACCCATCTGTATCTGGACGCCACACTGGTGGTGCACGTGGGCCCACTGGCTGGACTCGGCAAGCTTGCCGAACTGTCCCTGATGAGCACGGGGGTGAGAGACGTGGGTCCGCTGGCCGGGCTCACCAACCTCAGAACCCTGAACTTGACGGGCACGCGGGTGGAGGATTTGGGTGGATTGGGCGGACTCACCAATCTCGGCTACCTGTACTTGCGGGACGCGCCGGTGATTGATGTCGGTCCATTGGCCGGACTCATCAACCTCGTCCACTTGGACCTGACGGGCACGCAGGTGAGCTCAGCGGACATGGGTCGGCTCAGGGCGGCACTACCTCAGGCGGAAGTAGACGGCCCGTAGAGACGCGATGCCGGTCGCGGGACAACGACCCTTAGGCTGAGCGCGAGCGCGTCTATGGCGGCCGACACCGGGTTGGGCGTTCCAAATTCTTCTTACCGGGACGCCTTTCCGTCTCAGGCGGCGCACGGCAAACAGGCCCTTGCGACGGAGTACCGGCAATCAGCGGTCAGGAGAGTTCGAAGCCGGTGCCGTCGGGCCACTCCAGTATCCAGATGTCTTCATCCGTGGGCACCAAGAATGCGGTGTTGAGTGTCGCTGACTTGCCCGCCCCCACTGCGACGAGTGCCTCCTCGAAGCCTTGGCTGCTCATGGTGGCCGTGAGCATCATGGTGCAGTCGGCTTGCTGCCGGCCGGCATCGTCGGGGGCGGAGAACTCGCATTCCATGGAGCTGCTGATCGATCCGGTGGTGGCGCTGGCAACAAGGTCGGGAGCATCGGCTATTTGTGCTCCTCCTAGGAGGTATCTGGTTCCTTGCTGATCGACGAGCTTTGGACCATCGGCTGCGAGATCCAGCGCTCCGGGCCCGGCGGTGGGGTTCTTGATATCGATGCTGACACAGACATATTGCTCCCCGGCACTTGTGGAACCGGGCGCACACGGATCGGAGCCGGAGACAGATACCTGCCATCCGCTCGACTGTTCGGGACCGCTTGGCTCGATCAGCGTGGTGTAGCCCTCGAGCAGTGTTTCGGCCGGCAGCCACCCTCCTACGTCTGCGGTTTCACCCGCCGGATGGACGGTGGCAGGTGGCGCACCGTCATCTCCGCATCCGACCAGGGCGGCCGCAATCAGCATCGGCGGCACCAGGAGGATTCCGTGCCAATTTTTCAGGCACTTCACTAATCGAGTCCGGAGACTCGGTGAGGATGGAGACGAATCCAGATGGCTCGCGTTGGGCCACATGGTTCCCCCCTTTCGGGACTCCAATGCAGAGTGTACGCCGAGGGTCCATTGCGCGGACCGGTAGCCATCGGGACGGTGATCGAGGCGCCGGCGGCCGTGGTGCCTCACACCGACAACGGTCCGATGTTGGTGCGTGAATGAGCGGGAGGACGGTCGCAGATTGCCCAGCTCGAACCTGAACCCGATGGCGTTTGCGTGGCGGAAGCTCGGTGCTGGCGACGCGGGGGCGGGTAGCGTGATGGGAGCCATCACCTAAGAGGTCTGAGACCCATGGCTACCGATGAGACCATCGTTCGGGAGGCAATAGCGAAGTCGCTGGGTAAGGCCGCCTCCGTATTGACCGACCGCGATTTCAGCGCCGTGGCCGAGTTGCGCCTGGGTGATACCGCCTTGGCGGATGTGGGAGCGCTGGCCGGACTCACCAATCTCACTCACTTGTCGCTCTACGGCACTCATGTGGCGGATGTGGGCGCGCTAGCTGGGCTCAGCAATCTCACCCATCTGGACCTGGCGTTTACACGGGTGATGGATGTCGCAGCGCTTGCCGGGCTTGCCAGCCTCACCAATTTGGATTTGTACTACACGCCGCTGGTGGATGTGGCCGCACTGGGCGGGCTCACCAATCTCACCCACCTGAATCTGGGTGACACTGCGGTGATTGACGTGGGCCCGCTGGCCGGGCTCACCAACCTCACCCAGCTGGATCTGAGTGACACAGAGGTGGCGGACGTGGGCGCCTTGGCGGGGTTCACCAACCTCACCCACCTCGATCTGAGTGACACAGAGGTGGCGGACGTGGGCGCCTTGACTGGGCTCACCAGTCTCACCGAGCTGGATCTGGGTCAAACGCAGGTGGCCGATGTGGGCGCCTTGACTGGGCTCACCAGTCTCACCGAGCTGGATCTGGGTGGAACGCAGGTGGCCGATGTGGGTGCATTGGCCCGGCTCACCAATCTTGTGCGCCTCAACCTGTGGGGAACCAGGGTGGAAGATGTGGCCCCGCTGGCCGGCCTCGTCAGACTCGCCGGCCTTTGGCTGACGGGCACTCGCGTGAGGAATGTGGATGCGTTGGCCGGGCTGGCCGGCCTTACCAGGCTAGACCTGGCCAACACCCGCGTGAAGTCTGTGGGCCCCCTGGCCGGGCTCACCAGACTCACCTACCTGGACTTGAGCGGCACCCGGGTGAGGGATGTGGGTGCGTTGGCGGGGCTCACCAGACTCGTCTACCTCTACTTGACTGACACGCGGGTGAAGGACGTTGCTTCGCTGCAGGGGCTGAGCGAGATCAGGGAGCTAGGTCTGGCAGGCACAAAAGTGAGTCCTGCGAGCATCGATCGGCTCAGGGTGGCGCTGCCTCAGGTGGAGGTTCTGGGGCCGTAGGGTCGCGATGCCGGTGGCGGGACGGCAGCACGGCGGCCGGCCTGCTCTCGGGTGGAGGTCTGCTCTATTCCCTGGCACCGTTCTTGCTGCGGAGGGGGAGCGGTCTGCACCACTGTGGGCGCGGGGAGACAGTCAATGGAATCTGTCGAGACGTCATGTGCACGTTTCACGTTGCGCGACGATGGCATTCTCACGATGGAACGGCTGCCCGATGCCGAGTTCACGGCGGACTTGATTCCAGATCAGATCGCCGCAGTACATCGACTGATTGGTGAGAAACGACACCCGGTGCTCGTCGACCCCAGAAAGAGGCCGACGGCTGATCCCGGCGTGTGGGCACTGTGGCTTCCTGAGACGCTCAAGATGGCCTCCGGCTGCGCAGTCCTTCACGATGAAGGACGCGGCGGGCCCCTTCCGCCGTTTGCGC
>Ga0307421_1000637_pt1 | contig 22431 bp, 19 predicted proteins | sample SalMarWE160270MG_FD_202163 | JGI IMG/M metagenome (GOLD analysis project Ga0307421, IMG submission 202163) | Salt marsh sediment microbial communities from the Plum Island Ecosystem LTER, Massachusetts, United States - WE1602-70 | ecosystem: Environmental > Aquatic > Marine > Intertidal zone >...
CATTTTGTGATTTTACGATCTTTGACACAGCACAGGCGTACCAAGATCTGAACGGTATCTCGTTGTGAATTGCTTTCATTTTGTGATTTTACGATCTTTGACACAGCATAGTGTTAAAGATCTGATTAATTTTCAGAGAATTACATCTTAGAGAAGGATAAAAAAACTGTGTCAGAAACAATGCCCTGCATATTTACAGGGCATTTTTTTTGTTCCTGATCCGGCAATATTTAAAATAATTCCAATTGCTGAGGAGTTTCCGGTTTCTCCGTTTCCTTAGATTCCTTAAAGAACTCCATCATGCCAAATTGTTTGTCTGTTAAAGTAAAGATGATGATCTCTCCTTTTGGGGGCAGAATGTTTTTTACCCGTTTAATATGTACCCCAGCATTTTCCCGGCTGTTACAATGCCTTGTATAAATGGAATACTGAAGCATAGTAAAACCATCCTGCATTAGCAGTTTACGAAACCTGCTGTAATTTTTTCGGTCTTTTTTGGTTTCTGTTGGCAGATCAAAAAATACAAATACCCACAAAATACGGTATTGGTTTAATCTTTCGTATTTATTCATTTCGATAGAAATATTTTTCTACCGGGATATAATGCATTATAAAAATCGCAATTCCGGATACTGGATTTTTCGTTGTATCCCTTCATAGCATCGCATTAAAGAAGCTGTTGTGCGTTGTACAGCAACCATTAACGGGCTGGTATTATCATCTATGTATACGTCAAGCGCGGGAATTACCAGTAATTCCCGTTTTATATCCGGTGTAAGTTCTTTGATGTTTTCATATTTCATCAACATTTCAAGTACTACCTGATCAACATAAGGCCGGTAGGGCTCCATGATATCATCTGCAAGACAATATGCATTGTATTTATTTTTATGTTTAATTCCCATCCAGGTCATCATACCGCTGGCCACTAATGACCTGGCAAGCACACCCCTGAGAATAGCATAGCCATAATTCAACAGGTTATTTGGCGGTGCTTCGTACCGCCCTCTTCTGAAATCAGGGTTCTCCATGAAAATATTTTCCCAGTAGTAAGCAGCCGCGCGTGCTTCAAAATTATCCGGGTCACCTGAACGAACCTGTTTCGCCCAGTAATACATGTTATCTGTTGGAATACCGAGATTATCCAACAATACTGCCTGGTTACGAATTTTGGACGTCACGGTTTGTTGCCAGAGATTTTTTCGCAGAGGTTCCGATGCTTCAACCTGTGCTTTAACTTTTTCAGTAAATGCATGGTGGCCGTGCATAGGTAATAGTAAGCCGTATGGTAAATGCTGCCAATTGCAGGTAATTAGAGCGACATTATTGTCCATAAGGGCCATTAAAAGAGCTTCCGTCAGTTGGATTTGTTGATTATCAAGCACCATAACACCAATATCCTCTATCGGTATACTTTTCTTTTCTGCTTTTTCATCTCCATCAATAAAAAAAAGCTGATCCTGCTTTTTGGATAATCTGCAGGGATTGCCAAAATATAATGTTCTTTTTATCATTTTATGACATGTTCAACTATACCTAATTTATTTGCGGATAATTTCCAACAAATCTCTTTTATCCTTTCTCCATTAATGGTCGTTTCCATTTTATTCATACTTCCAAATTCTCCTATTTTAGATATAGGATCGTATTTTTTAATCAAACTCGACACATAATGCTGAATAAAATAGCATTCTTTTCCACTACAACTCACCATTTTATAAATTCTTCCTGCCTGCTCTGTGGATAAATTATGAAAATCCACTAAACGGGGATTCTCCAATTCTTCAGAAGACGGCACATAAACCAGATCATTAGGCGAAAGAGAAAATAAAAATTCCCCTTTTTCTTTATCAACAGGAACCGGAGTTCTTTCACTTTTTGGAAGAGTTGCCTCAATTTTTTGATGTGCAACCACTTTATTCAAAGGAATGCTTTCGTATTCCCTCTTTGTTTTTTCCTCATTCCAGTATATTGTGAAAAACAAATTGGTTCCTTCATCTGCTTCAACATATTTTTTTGTTTTGTTTCCTTTATATCCGACCGGAAATTTGCTCCCTTTTTCATAAACCCGTACTTTATATATGGGTTGATGATTTTTGCCATCATTCAAAATTGATATGTTCTTATTTAATGCTTCCAGTCCTTCCCGGTTAAAAGCCAGGTTAAACTGTTCTTTTCCTTTTTCATCTACATAATTTTTTAAATGATTATTTAAAATTTTTCTTATTCCGCTGTCTGTAACATTATCAAGTTGTTTGCGTTTAAATTTATCACTAAGTTCCACCCTGTATGCTGTTGCATTTTCGATAAAGTGGTATATTTCAACCCTCTTAACAAGGTTGCCATTAGCAGTATATGGATTATCCCTGAAGTGTTTCAACAATTGTTTTTCATTCATTCCCTGATCAATCATTGATTTTATTTGTTTCTTTAGCTTTTTATCCACAAGCGAACGCCAGTTTTTTATTCCGTTTATAAAAGAAACTTCTTTTTTTTCACGCACACTTACAGCACCTGCAAAGGTTTCTTTATGCAATGTTTTTCGAATGGCCCAGTTCTCACCTTTAATCTGCCTGACCTGTGTCTTTTTCAATTGTCCGTTATGATGAACCCATTTCCAGGTTTTATTGTTGGCTTTATTGATTACCCTCAAATTTTGTTTGAAGCTAATTACAAGTTTTTGTAATTGATCAAGAGCTTCCCGTGTAAATGTTTCCCATGGCTTTTTTATAATCCAGTTATAATGGCCATATGCATCAGTTTTATGTTTTTCACAAAGCAAACGCTGTAAATCATATCGATCAATCTTTGAATTTTTTGTGGATGATAAATTATTGAGGTAATTTACATGGTTTCTGTTGGCAGCTGCAATTATCAATGCATCCAGGGCATGATGCCGGTGATCGATTCGTTTTTTATTGAATCCTTTTTGGAATTCAATGGGAACATTTGTTTGAAATACACGTTTACCTTCTTTAATTTCCCATTGTCCAAAAGGATTATTATTTTCATTGTCTTTTGAAAATAACGTGTTCAAACGCTCGAAACGAGGATATACCAATGTGTTCCAGACATCGTTTAAACCCCAGTCTCTTTTTAAACGGCTGGTTATACTGCCTGTACATACAATCAGATTTTTAGCAATAGCTTCTTCTTCTCCATCCTCTCTTATGATATTTGATAACAATCCTTTTATCAATTTACTTATATACCGGCTGTCTGTCAGCTGTCGCTCAATAAATTCATCCGGTATATCATCCATTAATAATTTTTTTGCTTTGCCAGGATTATTGGCATAATGTTCTTTTACAAATTGTTCATAAGCTGTAACAGAAAGAACTTCCACAGTTTTTCCATAGTTAAGGGGTACTTTTTCTCCATGATGATTAACGATAAATTCATACCCAAGTTCATTTGCTTTTAACTGGTTTACTTCTGATTCACAAATTACCTTATTATTGAATGAATCATCAAAATAGCGCGACTGGGGGATGATATGTTCAATTTGATATGCCGGGGTAAACAATTTACTTAATGGGATAATTTCACCGGTATACGGTGAACGGTATTTTTGTTCCAGCCACAGTCGATATTTCTTGATTTCTGACCGGGTTGGTTGTTTGTCAATATCAGTTTCTCTAAATTTATTTATTGTCCTGCTGATGTCATCAGGTACTTCAATATCACTGTTTAATACACCATCTTCATATATTCTTAAGGTCTCCTGTTGGGCAGGAGAATAGGGCCTTACATTTTCAATATTGTATTCCGGATTCATAAATTCAAGCAATAATGCTTTAACCCGTAAGTTAGCATTCTCGTTTTTCATTATCCTTGAAGTAATTTTTTGTCGTTCAGCAGCGGAATTTTTTATTTCTCTTGCCAATTCAACATGTATCTCATCAAAATAATTATCACTACCGTTACCATAATATTGCCATATATCCCTTACAACACGAAGGGTTTCAGTTACTACCTGTTCAACAATCGGATTTCTGAGGCTATGCTGTTTAAAATCATTTAAATATTTTTCCATATCACCGGGACAATTCCATGTCGTGATATCTTTTATTTCAGAATGGCGGTCATATACAACGTAACATGCCAGCCAAAGAGGTAATCCTTTAAACTGTAAAATATCAGTCAAATCAATTGACTTTTCTCTTACCCGCATTCTGATCTTATCATCAAATTCGCCATTAATGATTTTTTCAATCCTGTTCCTGGTGTTTTCATCAATATCTTCCTCTTTCCAGTATTTTCCCATTCGCATGAGGGGCAATAATTTACGTATTGCCTTATATGAATATGCTCCATAGTCATTATCAAAAGGCAAAAAATTTTTAAATGCATCAAGAAATGCATCCTCATTTACCTGATAACAATTAGCAAACTTTTTTAATGCTTTTTCATAATCTTGTTTATCTTTTACTGAATAAATGATATGCCATAAATGATTTTCAATTTGGGGAGTTAAAAATTGAATTGCATCAATACCTTCTATATTTTTGAGTATGGTTAAAAATTGTGTTCTTGTGTTATTACACGGGTATTTTTTGTCTTCAACATAATTCCATCGATAATTTGATTTTTCGTTTTTATCAATCATTCCTGACTGAACAAAAAATTGAATGATTTGCGGCTGACTTATTTCTTTTTTTGTGTTTAAAAAATCATAGAGTTTTGCATAAATATCTTCATTAGGTATGAGTTGATCTGTAATATCTACATCCAGGAATTTTTTTTCACCATCTCTTCGTTCTCTCTGAAAAATTCTGAGGTATTTAGTGAATTGCCAAAGCCTGAATTCCTGATAAAGAGTGTGGGATTTTGGAATAACATTAATACCCTCGGTAACTTCAACATCTTTGTAAATATTTTTTCCATCAGTTTTATGAGGAACTTTTTTCCTGTATGTTCTGCATTCATACGGGCATTTTGCTATTGTAGATTTTTTGCTCTTCAAGGGACGCTGAAAAAAAATAATATCGTCAAGAAACAGATAAGTAAAATCTTTATCCTTAATATTATTTTTGTGCGCTTCGTTTCCCGGATAAAGTTCATCAATACATTTTTTGTATAATGTCATATTTTGTAATTCGTTGTGATATTTCACCTGCACATTTAGTATTTGCTTCAATTCATCCCGGTAGTACTTTCGCTCTATTGTTTTTATTAGTTTTCCCCGTATTTTTTGATCTGGATTTTTAAGTAAAGACTGATAAATAAATCGGCCGATAGTCAATCCTGATTCTTCCAAGTCATTTTCTGTTTTCTTTTTTATCGCGATCCAGTCTTTTTCCGAATCAACAGCCTTGAATGTTCGTTTTATTTCTCCTTTTGCTGTTTGGGATGTTGTCACAATAAATTCCCTGGTTTTATTTATCCAATCTTCAGGTTGGGTAGTCATCCGGTCATATTCCCAGCCATTACTGAAAATAATTTTAAATAACTTTTTTTCCTGTACTTCATCGCCGGAATCAATCAACTGATCCACATGCAGTACACAAAACTCTTTTAGTTTATTTTCATTATCTTCCTGTTCTTTACCTCTTAATTCATAATATCCTCTTTTCTGGTTAAAATTTAAAATGATCCATGCCAATTCTTCTCTGGAAATTTCCTGAGAAATTGCTTTATTTCTCAGGTAATAGATTGTCCAGTCATAAGGAATTTTTTCAGTATATCCGTTATTCTTAAAATCAGCAACCATTTCAAGGAAGCTGTTTTTAAAAATAAATTCATTTACTCCCAAAGCATTTTTTTTATAGTTCAGTTTGATTTCGGTTCCGTCTTTAAATTGTCCCGGATGTCTTTCAAAATCAATTGCTGCAGCATAATGCTCAGGCAAAAAACCAAGAATATGCAATACGCGGTGTAAACGCTCTCTTCTCAATGTCTTTCGCTGGTATAATCTTCGGATGCCCCGGTATCCAGTTCTTTCCGCGGTTTGCGAAACAGATACACCTGAATCGAATTTTCCAAGTTTATCCTGAGGCATTGGGATTGTTCTACTACCCATTCCAATTATCTCTCCTTGTTTACTGTTGTAATCATGGTTAAGCAAAGCCCAGCCAATTGAATTTGTTCCGATGTCAAGACCTAATATTTTTTTCATATTTTGTTATTTTAATTTTTTTTAGTATTTTAGTAGTTCAAAATGAAGCAATTCACAATAAGGATTATTCCGTTGTGAAAACATTTGGTCAGCCTCTCCGCCATATAGTGGGAGGCATTTTTGTTTATACTCCATTTAATTCCTCCATCATAACCCTTCCGGATTTGTTTCTTTTCAGCAATTCGTTTACTTTCATTTTGTGAATGCTGACAAGGTCAGTATATTGTTGGAGGGTGCTGTCTATCTTTTGATGAAAGCTGTTTTGCTCCAACAGATCGATCATTTCAGCCTGTTCCTGATCACAATTTTCTTCGTCTTGTTTTTTCATTATGGTTTTGATTATTTTATATTACCAGGAAAATTTATAAAAATAACCCCTGATACCGTCAATTTATGTCGGTTGATTCTTTTTTTTCCGTTGTTTTAAATATGTTTTAAACTGCTCTGTTTCCATTACTTCCACCTCGCCCGGCAATCCCAGAACGAAACGGCCTACACCATCGTATGAACAGACTTCGGTTTCAAATACAGATCCGTTTTCCGTATTTGTTATATGTGCCTCAGCCAGCGGATATTCTTCCGTCAGCAGATGAGCAGCACGCATGGAAAGCCGGAGTTTCACATTCAGACGTTCATTGCTGTTCATGCGAAATACATCCAAAAATCCTTCCTGATGGTTTTCTTCGTGTTGCCAGGGTGTGGCTTTCAGTTCAACACGGCCAATGCGTGCCGTTTTGAACAACCGGTTTTGATGTATGCAGGGTTCGTAACACCAGATGTTCATGAAGTTGGTGGTGAATGAAAACGGTTCCACGGTCCTGTCCTTAACCTTACCCCCATGGGCCGAGTGATAGTCCCTCAGCACAGCCTGCCTTTTTTCCTCTATAGCCCGGAACAGGTTATGGACATTTTCGGAATCCCGACGGTGAATGATAACTTTGCTCACGCGTTTAGCATCATACAAGGCATAGAGCTTACCGGCCAGATTGTTTTTGATGATGTTGTTTTCATCAAGGGCATGGATAGCACGGCTTAGTATCATAGCTTCTTCATCGCTGAATAACAAAAGATCAGCCAAACTGCAGCCATTACCTGTGTTTTTATCTATCCCGTATCTTCCCCCATAATTCTCAATGACAAATCCTGCCTCCCTGAAAGTGCTGATATACCGTTCAACGGTGCGGAGGCTCAGTCCCGAAAGTTCTCTCAATTCCTGTTTGGTCCTTCTAACGCCGGTGGACAAAAGGATCAGCATTTCCAGTAAACGCCGCATTTTTTCGTGGGCAGACATACCGGTAACAGGTTTGGTATTAAATCGAAAGTTACATTTTTTGTTTGAACTATTAAAATTAAATTGCCGCGTTATCGCTTATTGAAGATTGCGCTAGTGGTGGTTTAATGGCACGAGCTGCATGCTCGCGGCAGCGGGAGTGTATACGGAACGGTAATTTCTTTTTTTGTATATAAATTGGGGGGTATAGGATCAATTAATCAAGATTTAAAGCCCAATAATTTTAAAACTCATAATTGACAGCACTTATTAAACTCCCTTAAAATGACTATTTTTAAATCAAAAATATGCCTTAAAAAAGGGTTTAAGACAAACTACCGTTATGAATAAAATTTCATGAGCCTCTGGACAATTAATAATCGCATAGAATGAATAAGAAAATTGTAAATATAATCCTACTAACTATCGTGGTTATTAGTGCTTTCATGCACTTTAAACATTTCTCAAAAGATTTGATGAGTATCCATGTTTGGAGACAAACACAAACTCAATCAACAATAATTAATTTTTATGAGGAAGACATGAATATTTTTAATCCACGAAGAAATGATAGAGGTGATTCAGATGGTATTTTTAGAATGGAATTTCCCCTGATGCAATGGTTAGCTGCTTGCCAATATAAGATATTTGGGAATCACTTAATTATTACACGAGTATTTATGTTTTTGATAGGTTTGTTATCCATTCTGGGGATTTACAAACTTCTAGATGCATTATTTCAAAAAACAATTCTTTCATTGATCGGCGCATGGGCATTTACTTTCTCCCCAAGTTTCTATTACTACACAATAAATCCCTTACCTGATAACTTTGCATTATGTTGTTCTATATGGGGTTTAGCACTATTTTTTATATGGTATATAAAACAGAACTTCAAAATGCTGTCCCAAAAGATGCCTTGGTTGTAGCAGGAAACGATATATCTCATTTTATTTTCTTTTATTACATTAATAAAAAAGGCTGGGGTTATCATAACGATAATTTGACTCCTGAGAAATTAAAATTGATGATTAAAAAAGGAGCTGAATATTTGTATACCGATTCAAAAGAATTAGTAAAAAATAATAATATTGTAAAATATTTAGATGAGTTAATTCTTGAAAAGGGTTCAATAAAGATATATAGATTAAAGAAAATCAGCCATAATAAGTAGGGCTTCATATGGCCTGAAAGCCTGTCCATACAACTGTAGGGAGAACAACTATGAGTTTTCGGATAAACTAAATCCGGGCAAAAATAATATTCATGTGAATTGTATAATATTTAGGAAAGTATTTACAAGGAGGGTTCAGAAAAACTCTTTGAAAAATGAGCAAAAAGACGAGGCACAATATCTAATATTTCATATTTCTCTTAGAAATGCCATTTTATACCCAAAATGGTTGTTCTAAGAGTCCAAAATAATTGGATTTTAGTCTTATTTTGCTCACTATTATTGAAATATCCTTGTGTGAATGATTTCTGAATTAACATCCGGATTGCAAATCCGGATGAGCGGCGGTGAGCGAAGACAAACATGTAATACGGAATATCGAAGGGCAACTTATTATTCTTTCTGAAGTTTTGGAACAAGTCCTGTGGCCCGCGTGTTCAGAATCAATCCGTCAGAAAATCCGGTCTTTTGTGTTATACAGAACAGTCAGTCACGGCGATATTACTATTCCTCCCACCAGTTTTGCTGAGGAAAGGGTCCGGAAACATAAACCCACTGCCCTGTTTTTGGGGTGGTAAAGTCAAGGCCCCTCTTTCCAGCTTCACGGGTAAAACGTTCGATGGGCTCTTTCCAGGAGTGAAAAGCCAGGTTGTATTTTCCCCAGTGTATGGGAAGCACCCGTTCGGCCTTTATATCCAGTGCTGCCTGCACGGTTTCTTCCGGCAACATATGAATATGGGGCCAGTACTGACCGTAGGCTCCGCATTCTACCAGCGCCAGGTCAAAAGGCCCGTAACGCTCCCCGATCTCCCCGAAATGATCCGCAAAACCCGAGTCGCCTGAAAAATATATCTGTTCATTCTTACCTTTAATGATCCAGGAACACCACAGGGTGGAATTATCCTGCTTCCGGCGGCCGCTGAAATGCTGAGCCGGTGTGGCAATAAGACTGAGACCTCCGAACACCTTTTCTTCCTGCCACCAGTCAAATTCCGTGATCCGTGCACTGTCGACACCCCATCGTTCGAGGTGATCCCGCATTCCCAGGGGGACTGCAAACAAACGGACCTCCGTATAGTGGTCCTTCACGGTTTTGTGATCCAGGTGATCGAAATGATCGTGCGAGAGAACAATTATGTCCGGTACAGGCATTTGGGCCGGTTTAGTGGCATGTTCACCTGGAAAGGAGTGCGGACCAAAAAACCCTATAGGAGAAGCTCTTTTTGAAAAAGCAGGATCAGTCAGTATGTTGACACCGCAGATCTGCATATAGACCGTTGAATGTCCCAGCCACACAATACGGGCCGGACTGTCTTTGCCGATGGGGGAAAAATCGGGTTGAACACCTGGCAGGAGCTTTCCCGGCGTCCTGCCCTTCTTTGATTTCAGGGCCAGCCTGGCCAGTTTAACATAAGATTTCGGAAGCATCACCGGAACCGGCCTGGCATTGTGAAATTTTCCCTGGGCATAAACAGCCTCCCGGGCCAGATACTCCATTCGTTCTTTATCCGGTTTACTGCCGAACTGGGGTGCCAGCAGAAAGAAAAGATTGATGATCAGGAGCAGTCCCAGTATAGAAATAATAATGATAAGCAACACCCTAACAATTTTTTTTCGTTTCATGAAATCCCTGCACTATGCATCGGTTTTTTTAATTTTTCAAAGATAAATTTTTCAGGCCTGTTCTCATACCTGAAATCGGCAAATGACAGGTTCTGCAGGGCGAAGTTCCTTCTACAGCCGATAAAGAGCCTCAATTTCATTTCATCGTGCTGTCCATCATTTTCATTGTCCATAAGGCTTCTTCCAGGGGAGAAGGATTGTGTATCTTCCCCCTGAAATATTGCACAACATCAGCAATCAGAGGTTGCTGTATATGTTCCGGACAGGGCAATATCATTTCTTTCATGCCCAAACCGGTGATCCGGCGAAGTTCCGGTTGCCTGAAAAATGAGAACTGCAGTTTACCTTTATCTCCAAATATCTCACAACTATCTTCTATGCTGTTGTCATTCACATTAAATGACCAGATACCTGTCATGCGGATATCGTCTTTAAAACCTACCTCCAGATGCGTGGTATCCGGCGCCGGATACCGTTTTCCCTGATTGACTGAGATCCCCTCGTAGTTCAGAGGCTCTCCGAATAACCAGCAAAGGATGTCCAACTGGTGAGGAGCCAGATCATGGAAGAGTCCTCCTCCCGAAATACCCGGGTTGATCCTCCAGTTTTCCTTTGTTTCAGCCACCAGGTTAAGCGCGGGGGATTGCAGCAAACGCAGGGTGATCAGCCTGACCCTCCCTATAATGCCGCCGGCAATCAGTTCCTTAATTTTCAGGAAGAGGGGTAACCTTCTCCTGTAGTGAGCAACCGACATAGGAATTTTCATCTGTTGTGAAGCCCTTATGAGGCGCTTACAGCCATCAGCGTCGAGGGTAACCGGTTTTTCGATGTATACCGGCTTGCCTTCCCCGGCAGCCTTAATGGCATACTCTTCATGATAAGCCGGTGGAGTGGCAATATAAATCGCATTAACTTCCGGATCAGCGATCAGCTCTTTGGCTGTATCATACCACCGGGGCACAGCATGCCGCCGGGCATAATCTTCCGCCAATCCGGCATTGCGGCGCATAACCGCCACAAGAGCCGAATCAGTCACTTTGCTGAAGGCGGGACCGCTCTTCTTTTCACACACATCGCCGACTCCGATGATCCCCCAGCAAACCTTATCTTTAATTTTGCGCATGGCGAACAACGATTTTTCAGAGACGCTCAGTCAGTATTTCCCGGACCTTCCCGGGAGTTGTCAGTTCACGGTCCCCGACAGCGTTCCATTCCCGCTTGCTAAACCTTTCCACGATCCGGTCGATTGTATCCTCTTTCACCTGATAATCGGGAAGACGGGTTTTTATACCCACAGATTCAAAAAACTCCACGGTTTTTTCAATGACGACATCAATCGCTGCGCTTTCGTCTGTTGTGTCAATATTCCAGACACGCCGGCCGTATTGCAGGATCTTATCTTTCTTTTCTTTCCGGAAAACTGACCATACACCGGGAAGCACAATGGCCAGTGTACGTGCATGATCGATCCCGTGAAAGGCTGTCAGCTCATGCCCAATCCGGTGGGTCACCCAATCACCCGGCACCCCGCAGGATATCAGGCCGTTAAGGGCCATGGTGGAACACCACATCAGGTTTCCCATGGCCGTGTAATCGCCCGGATCCCTATGGGCTTTCGGCCCTTCTTCGATCAGGGTTTGCAGGATGGATTCCGCCAGCCGGTCCTGTAAGGGTGCATCGGCAGGGTAGGTCATATACTGTTCCAGAACGTGCACAAAGGAGTCCACAACCCCATTGGCCACCTGCCGCTCAGGCAGGGATGCCGCAGTCTCCGGATCGAGGATCGAGAACAGGGGCATAACTTTCGTGCTTGAGAATGCCAGCTTCTCATCAGAGGCTTTCCTGGATATCACCGAATTCGCATTCATCTCCGTTCCGGTCGCAGGAAGGGTCAGGATGGTCCCCAGCGGCAGGGCTTCACCGATTTCACCGTCTTTGGCCGGGATATCCCAGGGATCGCCCGGGTAATGTGTTCCGGCGGCAATGTACTTGGCCCCGTCAATTACGGACCCTCCTCCTGCCGCAAGAATAAAACCGATCTTTTCCTTTTTCACAAGATCCATGGCTTTCACACAGGTTTCGTGTGACGGATTGGGTTCAATACCTCCAAATTCAGTCAGGGAATACCCTTTAAGGGCAGCTTTCACCTGGTCGTAAACACCGTTCCGGAATATGCTGCCGCCTCCGTAAACCAGGAGTACCCGGCTCTTTCGGGGAATAAACTCACTCAGCCGGGCAATCTGCCCTTTGCCAAAAAGGATCCTCACGGGATTGTAAAATTCAAAATTCTCCATATAGAAAGGATTAATGAATGATTAACAGACAAAAATAGTGCACATTCACAACAAATAAAAACGTTGGTATTTTCTCCCGCCAGGGATCATCAGAAAAGAGCATGCCTGCCCGGGGACTGGTTGTGGGCGTATACAAAGGCCGGAAAGAAGGATTGTTGAAAGATCTGCATCTATTGGGGTTGCCGTTGAGTGCTTTCAACATAGATTTGGCCGATCCTGATTTTCATTGGGATGACTTCTCGAGTGGCTTTGAAGACGAAGGACCTTTTTTACCCCCAAAAACTATGCGATAAGGCCCTGAAATGATCTGTTTTTAAAATTATATAAATGATTATTAAACACCTGATTCGGTCCGGCCCGGATTTGGGTGATTTGTAACCGGGCCGGATTTTTAATTGCCGTCCGGATTTCAAATCCGGATGAGCGGTAGAATAGAGAATCTGTGGTAGGACTTCCGCACCAGAGGCTGCAGTACCGCCTGATGTACCAGTTACTCTCTGTTTATTTCAATCAAATATTTAATTTTCAGGATGCCTGCAATATTCAATGCTCCAAGTCCTGGTAATATTGATGACATATTACTCACCTGTCGTTTAGTAGTAAAAAAATGATGCCCTCCCTGTAATCCTAATTCTGTATGCAATTTATTGTTAAATCTGATATTTATCCCGGTCTCAAATGCAAATGCTGTAAATAATCCTTCAGAATACACTTTTTCATTTTCAAAATAATAGTCTTTCGGAATAATATTATCTCTAAACCATTCCTCAAACGGTTCATGATAATCAGCTGATTGCTTAAAGTATCCCCCTAATATTTTTGCCCCAATAAAAAAGTATGTTTTATTAATATCTTTTCCTGGAGTATATCTCATACCTCCACTTATATAAATTCCGGAATTCTCATGATTATATGTCGATTGTCCGATTTTATGCAAAGTTCCCGGCAATGTATTATTTATCATTCCACCGATTCCCAAAGTATATGAATATAATTTATTGTTAATTAAGTCTGTGTCAAATGATACCGTTTTACCAATCAAAGGCGGTAAATTAAGTCCTAATCCTATTAATCTGTATTCCTGACTTTTTACCTGTACCGAAATCGTTAAACCCACAATTAATATTTTTATCTGTATTGATCTCATGGTAATTAGTGCTTTTTATACGTAGTTACAAACTATGGGTCCGGATCCTTTCCCCGGTCCGGAAGTGTTTATTAAAAACCTTAGTTGAACGACTTACCTAAGCCAACATAATAAAGATCAAACATCCCTGCTCCCCCGGGGCGATTTGATGAAAATATCATTAAATCATTAAAAAAATCTTCTTTATTGGTCTGTAATATAACCGGCCGGTATTCATCATATTCCGTATTGATTTGTTCCCCGAAATTTTTTGGCAAAGACCATTCTTCACCATCATATTCTGCATACCAAAGATCAAAACCGCCATATCCCCCATCCCTGTCAGATGCAAAAACCATCACGTTGCCACTGACAAAAGGACACTTATCATTAAAATCACTGCTTAGCCGGTTAACCTTTTCAACCACCATATTTTCAGACTGGTCAATCAATTTGTTTTCTTCACTAATTGCCTGGTAAATATCAAACTGATTATCTTGGTTGGATGTAAAATAAATTTTTTCCCTGTTTGGAACCGAATTCCTGTGAATGGTTATGTATCCTTCATCATAACCGGTGTTGAGCCCGGTTAATTCAATTGTATTTCCTTCCCTATGCATCCCTTCATAATCAATAGTATAATAATTGACAAAGATATCAAGGTTACCGTTTTTGTCTGAGGTATAAAAAAACCTGTTTTCATCATAGCTTGTTTCTCCTGAATAATAATCTCCCATATCATTTGTCATAAACGGTCCTAATTCATTATATAAACTATTTATCTCTTCAGTCAAAGGATCATTCATCAAGCTTACATCTATATTAATAACTCCGTTTACCAGGTCTGCAAACAGATTACAATCATATACGATGAAATTAAAATCTTTTCCTTTACTGGCCCTGTTGGTTGAGAATACGAGTGAAAAATGTTCTATTCTCCATATGAAGTCTATGGTTGAATTGTAATCATCATATATTGAGTTTACCTGTGAAAAATTGACAGGTTGTAATGGTATAATTGCTTTATCAAAATTAAGTCTGCTATCATCACATGAAAAAATCAACAAGATGCTTATGTAAGCACAGAAGATCGTCAGTCTGTTTGTCATTGAATCATAAATTTAAAAATTTACAAGAAACACGATATTTATATTTTGATACTTCATTGGCAGATAAAAAGACTTTTTAAAGCCTGTTTTATCCCTGAATCGGGGATTCAGGAAATATCTGTGATAGCTTACACCAATGCCATATTTTTCAGATACATAATGATTAATCTGAAGACCCCAACTGCTTATCAAGCTCCAGCCCACATCCTGTTCAACGGAATTAATTTCACCCCATACACTATGATCAACCGATATGCCGGGATGTATACTAATTGAATAGCCAAGCTGTCCTGATAACAATATTTCGGACTGATAATATTCAGGCGATTTAAAAAGCATCCCTATTGCACTGTGCAACACATGATAATTTCCTGCATCTACGGATGTTTCTCCAATCCCGTCCAGGATCCGCTCATATTCAGATTGGTATGCATTTTCATGAAAAAACATATTTGTATAACCCAGATCAGCACAAAATCCAATATATTTTCCTGAATACCGCATTATATTAACATCTATATTCCCTCCGGCACTGGCAAATCCCGCATCATACGTCATACTCTTATTTGCAAAATCAGAAAACGGAAGGCTTATTCCCGTTTTGATCCCTAAAACGGTTTTTTTGTTTTTCTTTTGGCCAAATGCTGGATTAATGAAAATAAAAAAGATGAATACTAGATAAATTGTCCGTATTGTCATTTGTATGCCTTCATATTACAGGTTAAGCGTGTCAGATGATCCAATGCATCGGTTTATTAATCTATAGATGACTAAACGAATGTACCGGTTGCGTTATCATATTTCCTGTATCATTTTTCGGGTACAGGCTTGTATCTATATTGCAGATATAAAAATATGAATTTTTCTTTCGCAAAACCAGCCGGACAAGGTTATGATATTAAAATACATTTTACACTAAAAATGGGCTGTCCGGCCTGGGGTGATTTTTTGCTGACGACAACTGACGAATACCGCTTCCCCGGCTTCGTGCAGTGGGAGTTAAATCAATGCTTACCCTGACCCTGAAATATATTCTTTGATGGAAGATATATTCAATATTTTTTCTTTTATTTACGGATTTCTGAATGTAGAATAGCTTCCTCTGTTGTGAAACTATTCTACAAAATTCATTTTCAGCAATGCATTCTTATTTGTTGCTGTTGCGCTGTTCACGGGGAATGATGAAAACAACCCCTTAGATGGCATGAAATTTTATCAGGATAAGGTAAAACAGCAGATCATGCAATACATTGTCAAACCAAAAAATATCCGGAACAAAAAAGCAATAAAAAAAAGTAGAAAAAAATGTAAAAGGCAGAAATAATTTATTAATAATTTAAAACTAACGATCATGTCAGATTATCATGAACCAACCAATGAACTGTCAACTTCAACACGTGATTATGTCAGGGCACTGAACTCTTTAAAGGAAGAGATCGAAGCTATCGACTGGTACCAGCAAAGGATGGATGTCGCCAGTGACCAGCAACTGAGAAAAATACTAAAACACAATCGGGACGAAGAAATAGAACATGCCTGTATGGCACTCGAATGGCTGAGAAGAAACATGGACGGGTGGGATGAAAAGCTCAGCACCTATCTGTTTACCGAAAAGGACATTGTAAAGATCGAGGAAGATTAGAGACCGGGATTTGGTAGTAAGAATTTAACAGTCATAATAATATAAACGCAAAATCATGAATATACTGAAAAAATCACTGGCACCTATTACCGACAAAGCATGGAACGAAATAACCGAACAGGCCGGAAAGGTTTTTTCCATGCACATGACAGCAAGAAATGCAGTAGATATTGACGGTCCCAATGGCTTGGATTACGGCGGTCTGTCAACGGGCCGCCTGATCATCCCCGAAAACCAGTCAAAAGAAAAGATAAACTATGGTATACGCCAGGTACTCCCCCTGATCGAGGTCAGAAAACCATTTATCCTCGATATTTGGGAGCTGGATAGTATTAATCGCGGGGCCAGGGATGCCGATCTGGATACACTGGTAGAAGCCGCCAAAGAGATGGCCGATTTTGAAAACAAGGCCATTTGTTACGGGTTGAAAGTGGCGGGAATAAAAGGACTTGCGGAAAGTGCCGTAAATCCGCAGGCCAGCCTCCCAGAAAAACCTGACCAACTGGTACAAACAGTAGCCGGCCAGGTCAATATCATGAAAAAAAATGCGGTTGAAGGCCCTTATTCCCTCCTCATTCAGGATGAGCTGTGGAAAAACATCGCTAGCATCAGCACCGGCTATCCCATACCAAAACAACTGAAGGAATTGCTGGATGTGAACGTGGTATTGAACCACAGCATCAAAGATTCTTTCCTGCTATCCCAACGGGAAGGAGATTATGAGCTTGTGCTGGGGCAGGATGTTTCTATCGGATACGATGGACATGACAATGAAGCCGTGAAACTTTATTTTACAGAAACCTTCACTTTCAGGGTGATGACACCGGAAGCCGTGATCATGCTAAAGAATGAGTAATACATTTTGCTTCCGGTTGCTGCCGGCAATCAACAGATTGCCGCTAATTTTGTTACCGGTACCCGGCCATTGATCTGTTCTTTCCATGGCCAGAAAGAAGCAAGACTCAAAAGAATTTAAAAAATTCCCGGTTTATGAGACACCGGAAAAGCCTCACACCAACTCCAAAGAAGGGCTGATTTTTTCAGCCCTTTTTTTTATGGATATGTATTTCTATTCCTCGATTTCAAAAGATATCTTTGCATTCACTGCATAAGAGACGATCTGGTTATTTTCAACATTGGCATTCATTTCCTTGATGTAGATCGACCTGATGTTCTTTACAGTTTCCGAGGCTTGTTTTACAGCTTCCTGGGTGGCTTCGGTAAATCCCTTGTTTGATGATGCTATAACTTCAATTACTTTTACTATTTTCATAAGAAAAGTGGTTTTTGGTTCGACAATGATTAACACCCGGGTAAGAAACAAAACCATGCCATGACAATATACGGCTACGGTACCTGTAATTAACATGCTGTTACAGAGAATGATAGTTTAATTACCCGCCGGTTTGTCCGGAAAAATAATATGTAGATATGTAGAATTATTACACATCATGGCACATGGTTGTTGTAAAGAATAAGATTGTTTTACTGTTTCTTCATGAGGGACTGGGATTCGAAATGACCATCTGGCAGGTTGAAACAATTGTCCTTCTATATTAGCCCATTAATTCACCGGATTACAATACATATAAAAAAGACTGTCCCGAAGCAGATTAGGGTTTCGGATTTGGGTCGAATTGAGTGGCGGACAATTTGAAACCATAACATGTGGAAAGGAATGTTCCGGCCCGGTTTCGAAAATAATCACCAGGCAGGAATCCCGGAAGAAACCAAATTTCCTTATTTTCGTATCAGAACTTTATAAATACATAAATCCATGAAAAAAACCGCCATTACCACCATCCTTTTTATTGCATGTTTCGTTTCAGGTATTGCCCAAACTCCCATAGAAGGTATGATTGATGCTGACACGGTACTAAGAAAAGTGCACAGTCCCTTTCTGGTCGTCAGTGACCTGGTTATTTCTCCTGACGGACAAATCACGATAGAACCCGGGGTTGATGTAAGGTTTGCCGGGGGGACGAAGCTTGAAATAAGGGGGACAATGATTGCTATCGGATTACCGTCAGATTCAATTACGTTTACAGCAGATTCCGCTACAGCAAAAGATAGCTGGATTGGCATTCAGATAAAAAACACACAGGGAGGAAATGCTGTTTTGGACTATTGCAATATAAGCTGCGCCTTTTCAGCTATTCAGGAAGAATGCTGCTGGGGTGGTGAGGTTACCGTCAGAAATTCGACATTTTCCCACAACACAACTGCTGTTGGTGGTTATTCTGGTGATGTAACGATTATTGACAGTTGTTATTTTGATGGGAATACATATTGCCTGTCCGGTGCAGATAAAGATGTAAGCAACAGTATCTTCGACAACAATGATTACGGCCTTTATCAAACAGAACGAATAAGCGTATTTCATTCAACCTTTACAAACCATACCCAGGCAGCCTTATACGGGGGAAGGGGAACCGTATCAAACTGTACGATAACAAACAATAATATAGGGATAAAGGCCCTTTTCGAAGGATTTGCGGTTAAAAACAGCATCGTATCAAATAACGAAACCGGAATGATACTTGAAGGATCCATAGCACCGGTTGACAGTAATCAGATCTGTAATAATACCACCTACAACATAATCAATAACAGTATCTATAACACGGAGCTTTTCTCGAATTGCTGGTGTGAAGGAGATTCTGTTTCGATAGAAGACAAGATATACGACGGATATGATGATCTGGACAGGGGACTGGTCAGCTATGATATTTTTGATCATGAATGCAACACGCCCATTGCACAAGTCAATAAAAACACAGGGCAGTCGAGTGAATGGATATTGTCCGAAAGTCCGTATATCTTAACCGAAGATTATGTTATATTCCCGGATGATACACTGACCATTGTACCCGGTGTTGAAGTAAGATTTGCAGCCGGCACAGGCCTCGATGTCAGGGGAACACTGATGGCGAATGGAACCCGGGCTGACTCAATAATCTTCACATCCTTAAATGACACCACTGAGGGTCGGTGGAAAGGAATAAATATCAAAAACACAATGGGCGGCACAGCGATGTTCAGCTATTGTAATTTCATGTTTGCATCAACGGCTATCAGTGAAGAATGTTGCTGGGGAGGTGAGGTTACCATAAGGCACTCGGGCTTTATTGCCAATGCAACAGCCATTGGTGGTTATTCGGGTGATGTTACTATTGTTGACAGTTGTTATTTTTACGGTAACAACTACTGCCTGGTGAACGCGGATAAAGAAGTGAGCAATTGTGTGTTCGACAGCAACGAATACGGATTATACCAAACGGAACGGATCAGCGTATCAAACTCAATATTTACAAACCATGCGTATGCAGCCCTCTACGGAGGCAGAGGAACACTTTCCGGATGCACGATCAGTAATAATAATATCGGGGTGAAAGCTTTTTTCCAGGGTTTTGCCATAGAGAATTGTACAATTTCGAATAATGATACAGGAATTGAACTTGCAGATTATGATGGGTATATATCACCTGTAAGGAATAATCAGGTATGCGGAAATACCTCATTCAACATCAGGAATAACAGCAGTTATAATATAGGGCTTTATTCAAATTGCTGGTGCGAAGATGATTCGGCCGGAATAGAAGATAAAATATATGATGGATACGACGATGCCGGTAAAGGACTGGTCAGCTATGATATCTTTGATCCGGAATGCGATTCAGTCATTGCAAATGTTAATAAAACCATCGGAAGTTCAGATATCTGGACAAAGGCAAATAGCCCCTATATTCTGACTAATGATTATGTGGTGTTCCCTGACGATACCCTGACAATAGAACCGGGCGTGGAAGTCAGAATTACTGATAGTGCAAGATTTACGGTAAAAGGCAGACTGGTTGCCACCGGTACCCGGTCAGATTCGGTTACTTTCACCTCACATTACGGCACAACCGGTGGGAGCTGGGAAGGTATCCGGATACTGAATGAACAGGGAGGCAATGCTGAATTCAAATATTGTAATTTCAAATATGCATCAACCGCCATCTATGAGGAGTGTTGCTGGGGAGGAACCGTATCTGCAAGTAATTCGGGCTTCTTGTCCAATGTGATAGCTATCGGTGGTTATTCGGGAGAATTCATGATAATAGACAGCTGCAATTTCTCAGGCAACACCTATTGCCTGACAGGAGCGGATAAAAAAGTAACCAACAGTATGTTTGACCTTAACGAATACGGACTTTATCAAACAGAACGGACCGGTGTATCTAATTCAACTTTCACCAACCATACGCAGGTGGCCTTGTATGGTGGCAGAGGAACCATATCCAACTGCACGGTCAGGAACAATACGGTCGGCGTTAAAGCCTTTTTCGAAGGGTTTACCATAGAAAACTGCACTATTTCGAATAATGGCACAGGAATAGAACTTGCAGACTATGACGGATACATCGCACCGGTTAAGGACAACAAAATTTGTGATAACATTACATATAATATTAAGCTAAACAGCAGCTACAATACGGAAGTATATGAAAATTGCTGGTGCAATGATGATTCGGCTACCGTGGAAGACAAGATATATGACGGCTGGGATGATATTGCATTAGGATTGGTTGACTATACGCTTTTTTCAAAGAATTGTATATCCCGAATTTTCAAAACAACAAAGGAAGAAAACAGGGTCTATTATTATAGTTCGTCTGTCGATGCTATTGAACCGGCGTATATCACATTGTATCCTAACCCGGCATCTGATTACCTGTTCTTTGAAGGTCAAATACCTGTTACTAGAATAAGCATCCATGATTATACAGGAAGATTGATACTTGATGCCACAAAATATGATGCAGAAACCGGAAAGATTAACATACAATATCTAAAACCCGGATTATACATGGTAGCATTCAAACTTCATAACGATCAACGGATCATTAAAAAGATTACCGTTAAACAATAACCCAAAATGTAATTTTTGATCTTCCTGGTATACAAATACAATCGATATTCGGGAAATGCATTTGTATATAAGAACCGGCAAATTTTCAATTGCGTGACAGATCGTGTTTAGCGGGTATATAGAGAAAAAAAAGACTGTCCCGAAACTAATCGGGACAGTCTGATTAATAGAACTCAACGGCAAATTGTTTTCCTGATAAAACTTGCGGTTATTCTATGATCAACTTATTGTAATGAGTCATGTCATCCTTATGCAATTGTATTAAGTAAATGCCGCGACTCAAATTAGTCAGGTCCAATGTAATGTTACTATCATGAATACGCATGTCATTAAGATAAACCTGGGTACCGTTATTATTATAAACAGCAACACGTATATCTCCCCGGTACACATCTGAAAGTGTCAGTGTTACCTTACCATTCGAAGGATTGGGATAAACACTGAAGTTTTCCTGTGCTACGTTTTCAAGACCGGAAACATCATTGACCGTTGTTTCAAAAGTTGTGCTTACCGGACTTGTAGTAATTCCATCGCTGGCTGTCACTGTTATTGTGGAAGTGCCTGTCCCTGATTCCACAATGACCAGGTCTGTTCCGCTGATAAATACCATGACAACATTTTCATCACTGCTTGAAGCTCCAAATGTAAGCGTATCCGAATCGGCATCAGTAAATACAGAAGAAATATCGATAACATGTGTGGTGAAACCTTCATCCACATCAACATCACCAATCGGATTAGCAACTTCCGGGGCACTGTTTACCCTGAATTCAAAGCTTACATTGGCAGTTCCACCAAATCCGTCATCCGTAGAAAGAGTGATGGTTGAAACACCTGGGGCAACTTCTGTGACTGTCAGTGTTTCACCGGTAACCGAAACCGTAACAACTGCTTCCAAGCTGCTGGCAGCAGTAATATTCTGTACATCAGGATCCGAATCGTTAAAAGCTTCTGATATATCAAAATCTACAGATCCGAAACCACCGGCATATCTCATATCGGGAACCGGATTCGGTGATGGTATATCATTAACCCTTAATTCAAATGTCTGGCTTCCTGATTCGCCATATTCACTATTGGCAATTATTGTAATATCAGTTGTGCCAATTCCGGTTTCGCTAATGGTAAGCATCCCACCCGATATTTCTGCTGTGGCAATC
>Ga0307421_1000640_pt1 | contig 22358 bp, 23 predicted proteins | sample SalMarWE160270MG_FD_202163 | JGI IMG/M metagenome (GOLD analysis project Ga0307421, IMG submission 202163) | Salt marsh sediment microbial communities from the Plum Island Ecosystem LTER, Massachusetts, United States - WE1602-70 | ecosystem: Environmental > Aquatic > Marine > Intertidal zone >...
GATCGATATGGAAATGAAGCGGCGGATGCTGGAGAAGGCTGCCGCACCCGCTATCAAGAAGAAGGAACTCTGGCATAAACCGGACATCCTGCAATGGCTGAACAACCTTGCCAAGAAGCAACAATTATGTGCAGTAAATTGCTGACCAGATGAGGGGGATTATGGAAAATTATAAAATGAAGCAGACAAACTTCACATAACTGGGAGCTTCACATAACATTTTTTATGTTGAGCTCAACATAAATAATGATTGCTCATCAAAACATAGGCGAATATGTCTACCTCAAATCGATCGGACATCTCTTCTAAGACACCTAAAAAGACCTCATAATCATCATCCCCTAAAAAGATGTCACGGCGCTCGTTTCCTCTGGATAAAATGTGGTATAAGGCTCCCTTAAATTCTATGCGTAATGGTCTGGCCATATTGAACTATTAACCTAAATGAGAGAAAGTCGAGGATGCCCCAGAGTTGAGGCATCAAGGGCGAAGCCGTAGTCGTCTACTGCAAGCCCTTGATAACGAAGAAGATCCCCGCTTGAGACGGGATTTCGCTTTACTCAAGGCGCTTTCATCGGCTTTCCCAACGGGTAAACAAAATGGGATTTTTTAATAAATTTATATCTCATTTATAAAAGAGTTATGAAAATGCATCCTAATCTACTAAAATGCATAATAAATCAAACACATCAAATATTTTCCCCGTTTTGTTTACGCTCAATTAAGGTATTAGTAAGATCCATGAGATGTGTCAATCCATTTTAATCAATGATCAAGGTTTGACCCCATTCATTTTTTGTTTCTGCAACATGCTGCTGGTTTAACAACATTGTTGCGGAAATATCCTTCAAGAACCTCTCAAATGCCTCCAAAGATTGCGAAACAGTCCATGCAGACTCGCGAGCCAATATTATTTTGATTAGTTTCAAATATTCCTCACCTTTTGTGGAGAACCCACCTGAGGGATAATACCTTGCCCAACCATCTTCAGACCATTCTGTTAAATCTCTTATTGCAAGTGAGGCTCCAGAAAAAATATCTGATATATCGAGAGTCGTTTTTGAAATTGATTCTCTGTATAAATTTTCATAGTTTTTCAGTTGATTATCAAGGATGAACAGTAACCCATTAAGGGTATTAAGATGATAAAAGAGGTCATATATTGGAGGATTGAGAGGGTTCATAGAAAGTCCTGATTATTTTTTTCATTTGTACAATGGTTGAACTGTGCGGCGCAGTTTTTTTGCGTCCGCACCAGTGAATGGTTCTGTATTATCCGTTTATTATTTAGTGATCACTCGGCCTTTTGATACAACTTGCTACCATCACTTCTTCTCGAATCAATAGCTGATATACCCAATTTGATGCGTTCTTCAAATGCCGGAAGTTGTTCAATAGGCTCTTTCAGAAAATCTTGTTTTAAAGCCTTCTTATAAGAATAAATTGTTTCCCCATCTAAGATGAAAATAGCTTTGTCGACAAATTGTTCCATATCAGAATCACGAAAATAGGTAATTTCAAATATTACCGTAACAACTGTATCTTTTGGGTGCAAGACAAGTTGGTCTAGTATCAGATAATCTTTCTTGCCAACGGATTCGTTTGGAACGACTTTATTTCTAAAAATCCAATTTTCACCAGGGCTGTCTAATATTGATCCCATTGAAGGGATTCCCGAAATGTATTTTTTCAATTTTTTGCTAAAAACATATCCTCTACGGGAAACGGACAAACTAACAACTGGTATTGGTGAATTGTTTTTCAAATGAAATTCCAATGATTTTTTATCAATAGAACGAATTAAATAATAATCCAATGTAGGATCAATATGGAGTTTGTATAATCTATTTTCGAAATTACACTGCCTGATGCTAAACACACAAGTTATTGCAATACTGATTATTGAGATACATACTGCGCATATGCTTATTTTCTTATCTGTAAAAAATTTAGCGCTCATAGTTGGGCTCATTTACTGGTACAGAACGGGCGCGAGATGAGCGGAACCCCCGACTTGGGGGAAATGATGACAGCCACTTGTCGGTAAATTGAGAGTGAAGTTTAAAAGCGTTTAAGTTCGCAGTTCTTCTGTCAGGGTCTATAGGGTCATCATTTTGCCCAACCAAGGGGGCAAGCGGAGCGCATCCGCGAAGCGGTTTCCGCTCCATTGAGTTGTTCGCGCCGCCTGCGGCGGCGCGAACGTCGCTAATCAGTTGCGCGGCCTTTTGCGTCGGCTGAATTAGCCTTGTTAGCTGTTTCTTTCAGCATATTACGCAATCTATAATCCTTCAATATACCTTCGTTTGCCTCTATTGTATGGGAAGCAACTCTCCATTGTTCGACAGCACGTTTAAATGTCCATTTGAAGTGGTATAGTTAAAGTGGACACCTTGAAAAGCATGTTATAAGAACCAATTTCAAGGAGGTGTCCAATGACCCAAAAACGAAAACGATTTTCAAAGCAATTCAAGATCGATGCTGTTAAACTGGTAACCGAACAGGGCTATAACGTATCAGAAGCTGCCCGAAACCTTGGCATCCACCATAGTTCTCTGAGACGTTGGAAAAAGCAGTTTGAAACCAACGGCCAACAGGCTTTTCCCGGCAAAGGGCATATGAGCCCTGAAAAAGAGGAATTATACCGGCTCCGTAAAGAGGTAAAAAAGCTTCGAATGGAGCGAGAAATCTTAAAAAAGGCAGCGGCCTTCTTTGCCAACGAGCCGAAATAAGATACGGCTTTATCCGGCAGCAACAGAAGGCCTATCCCGTAACCGTTTTGTGCCGTGTTATGGGAGTCAGCCGGAGCGGGTATTATAAGTACCTTAAAAGAGAGCATGAGGATAAAATGAATCCGGATTTTGAGTTAGTTGCCAAAGTTCGTCAAATACATTCCGATACCAGAGGCAGCTACGGTTCACGACGAATGAGCGGCCAGCTTCGGGACGATGGCTACGATATTGGTCGATACCGTGCCCGGAACCTGATGAAAAAGGCCGGTGTATCCGTAAAACGTCGCAAGAAATTTAAAAGAACCACTGATAGTAATCACAAGCTGCCGATCGCTCCAAATCTTTTGAATCGTCAATTTGAAGTCGAGCGACCCGATGCTGTCTGGTGTACCGATATAACCTATTTATGGACCCTTCAGGGCTGGTTATATCTGGCTGTTGTCCTGGACTTGTACTCACGTAAAATAGTAGGCTGGGCTATGAGCAATCGCTTGAAGGCTCCCCTGGTAAAGGAAGCCCTATCGATGGCTTACTGGCGCCGAAAGCCCGAAAAAGGTTTAATTCATCACTCCGATCGTGGGAGTCAATACGCCGGTAGCGAATACCAAAAACTGTTAGAACAATACGGCATGATTTGCAGCATGAGCCGAAAGGGCGATTGCTGGGACAATGCCGTGGTGGAAAGTTTTTTCCACTCCCTTAAAACCGAATGGATCGCTGATATCATTTATAGAACCAGGGACAATGCCAGGAGTGACGTAATCAGGTATATTGAAATGTTTTATAACAGTCACCGTCTCCACTCGTTTCTGGGATATAAAAACCCAAATGTTTTTGAAAATAATTTTTCTTTGGCAAAAGTCGCTTAACCGGGTGTCCGTTTTTACTTGACCAGATCACTATTTACCCTATAGTGGCCGAGGCCTACCCACTTCAAATTTAGAAGCGATCCGACTTTTGGCGCATTCTTTCCTGTTTGAAATTGATGAGGTCTTAGAGCAAAAAACAGATCATAACTTTACAAGATGGATGGATGATATTGTCATAGGTATAGATAGCCGCAAGGAGGGAATCGAATTAATCAGTTCCATTTCAGATATGCTCAAAAGCAGAGGTCTTTCATTGAATTTAGCAAAGACCTCTATCTATGACAGTAAAGAAGCTAATTATCATTTTCAGATTGAAGAAAACAAATATTTGGATTCTTTAGAAGGCCTCTCTAAAAAAGATAAAAATTATGCCCAAAAGACAACAGAACTTAGGCGCAATTTTAGAAATCATTTTAAGGATCAAGAGCCTAAATATTGGGATAAAATTGCAAAGCGCTATATTACTGCATTCGGCAAATCGGGGTCAAATAAATTATTAACGGATATCGTTGATGTATATATGAAATATCCCGTATTGCGACCTAACCTTTTAATTTATCTTTCAAAATTTGGGTATAGTAAAACAGCGGCAAATAAGGTTGAGGAAATTCTAGAAGGGATAGACATTTTTGATGATATATCGTTGTACCAAATATGTAATCTAATAACATTATGGGAAGTACCCATGAAAAAGGAGGCTACTGAATTTGTCAAGCGTATTGACTCACGTTTGGTTGGCACCTCTTTCAAAACTAAAAAACCGGCGGATTTCTACTCTGTTTTATGGTTCAAGACAAAATATGAAGAGCCTGAAGACCTGTTTAAATTCATAAAAAAATATCAAAACCTATGGCAAAGTTATTCCTTTCTGCGGAGGCAAGTTACAGCAACCCTGGCTAGACTTTTAGTAACCAAAGGCAAAGAAGTACATAATCTTCTTAATTTACAACTTTCGAGCGGTATTGCAGACACTGTTTCGCTTGCGAATCAAATATATAGCTTTTCAAGATTAGAAGAGCTTGACAGTAGGATGCGTTTTTATCTTTTTCCAAAGAACAAACAAAGACCATATCCGCTGCAAAAGTTTTTAGTGCTTTGCTCGGTTCTAAATTCGGCTCCAATACGGGAAGATAAATCGAATACTGAAATCATAAAGTCTCATATATTTGATCCATACTTCCGAAAATGGCTGGATCAACAATATAAAGTAAAATAGGTGGGATGCACGTCTAACCTTTCTGCTGCACTCTGACCTGTGTTCCGCTGCCGCTTCACACCGGCAGGTGAGCAGCCCGTTCGGGCAATAAAACAGAAGGAGATGATTGGTGAAATCGAAAGTGATATCTTTAAAATTTGTTTCGGCTACAGATGAACCGGTGGGATATTTGATGGTGGAAACGGATGACGAAAAATTTGCCAAGCAAACCGCCCGTCAATGGGGCGAGAGTAAACTGGACACGCCGTTCGAAAGAGTGGAGTTGCATCAAGGAATCTTGGATTCGCCCGATTTAAATTCAGACATTTTCAATGGAGTTCGGGTCTGGGAATTGCCATTTTGATTTGACTTTATATCCTCTCCCTATTCGGACCCCAACAAAGAAGATGAAACACATTACAGTCAATACTTACCGGAAGGACAAATATTACCCGCGCGTAGTGAGGGCGGTAGGAAAAATATTGGCTCGTGCAGACGTTGTTGCCCCCTCAGATATCCTTATCGAGATGGGCAATCTTTCCAAGAAAAATTATGAATCGTGGCGTAAAGGGCAAGTTCCTTATCTTGAACGAGTATTTGAAGGCAGTCTTTCAAAAGCCAACCGAATTCTTCGCATTATCGGCTTTCATACTCATGACCTTAACATGGTGCCGCGGCAGACGGCTTACCATCAGTGGAGGAATGGGAAAAATCGAATACTGAGATTCTCCAAATCAGGTGATCCGAATATAGAAAAGGCCTATTCCCGCCATTATATTTGGAACCAGTCGCAGGAAAAGAAATTGAAAGTTATCAATAAGGCCATGCCCGATCAATGCAGTGCAGTTGATCACCACAGCGGGCCTATTGAAAAGCAATAAAAAACATAATGTCAGTTGCCTTTGGGGACTTCTCTAAGTGGCCCCGTCAACCGACCTTGATCGTTCGGCTTGACAAAGACACTATAAATATGTACAATTGTACCCATGAAAATTATTGCAGATACAAATACGTTTATTGCTGTTGCTCTAAATGAACCAGAAAAAGATTTGATTATACGATTGACTGAAGACTGTGAATTGGTTGCGCCGGAGGTATTGCCTTTTGAAATTGGCAACGCGTTAACGGCAATGATGAAAAAAAGCGTGTTACAGGCAGATGAAGTCGCTTCATCCTGGGAAATCGTTCAGCATATCCCAGTAGATTTACGGCATATTGATATAAAATCTGCCTTAAAAATCGCGACAAAATTTAACATATATGCATATGATGCCTATTTTTTAGAATGTGCCGATAGCCTTCGAAGTCCTTTGCTTACCCTCGACCTTGGTATGAAAAGGATTGCCCGGGAAATAGGGATTACCATATTGGAGTGAATATCATGAAAGTTTATACATATTCTGAAGCAAGACAGCGGCTTTCCGATGTACTTAATATCGCCCGAACTGAAGAAGTTGTTATCAAAAGAAGAGGGGGGGAAACTTTTTCAATCATTTTTAGAAAAAGTGAAAAATCACCATTTGATGTTCCGGGCATTAAAACCAAGGCAACCACGAAAGACATTCTTGATGCGGTTAAAGAATCAAGAGAACGATTTGCCGAATAAGACATTCAAGATTGACGGGCAGGGGCGAGCGGCTTTGCTTTAAACAGTATCTTGGTCTTCGAATTGCCCTGCCTTTATTAGCGGCGCAATCCCTGCCCACAAATTAACTCTGCGTTATAACCTTTGATACCCTACTAAACTTCCAATATATTAAGTCTTTATTGTTTTTCAGATACCCATTCCATAGCAGAAAAATGTGAGGTTGTAAGAGATGGATGGTAGGACCGGAAGTTTGATTTTTGTCGGACAGTTGCTGGTCGGGAACAGAAAAAAGGCGGGTTCTATCATATTTCAGACATTGCTAATGGAGGGATAAATCTTTCCGGCCTGAACTCAGGTCTCAATAGACCCGCCTCAAGTAAATCCCGAACCGGCAGTGCAGGTATAGCAGTGATCCGCTGTAGCGATGAGGCTGTCCGGCTCCGGAGGCCCCGGCATTTCAGAAACATGGATTTTTCGTCCTCCCATGAAAAGGCCCCTGGCAAGATTAAAATCACAATCGTAAAGGTATCCGTCCCATGAAACAGAGACCATGGTGCGGCACATCACGCCTTCAACAGAGCAGGGGTTGAAGCCGGAAGAGAGCTTGGCCATATATTTTTCCAGGTTGCCCGATTTTATGAGCCACCGGCGATATCTTCCCAGAGGTACATTGGCAAAATTAAAGAGATGGTTGAAAACAATTCCCCATTTGTCCTTCAGTACCTGACGAAACCTCTTTTCCGCTTCAACCTGCACCGGCGGAAGAAATGCCCCGGTGGGGTTAGACACCAGATTGAGTCCTAAACCGGAACCCTTGTGTCCATACCCAAGGGCATTCAGCTTTTTCAGTGCATGGATGCTGACTTTAAAGATGCCGTCACTCCGCTGTGAATCTGTCTGGAGCTCGTTTAAAGAAGGAAAAGAGGCGACAATGATTACGCGATAAGATTTTAACAGCTCAAACAAATGGTCTCTTTTTCCGTCGTTCAAGGCCGACAGGTTTGAGCGCAGCATAAGCCGTGAGGCCAAAGGAGACATTTCTTGTATCAGCTTGCTGATATGGGGATTCAGTTCAGGCGCTCCACCGGTGATGTCTATGGTTTCAAATCGGCTTCGCCGGGCATAGAACACTATAGAGGTCTGACCACGGTAAGCTATTAAAAAGATAAATTATTTTATATTATTAGACACGATTTTTGGGCTTAGACCTATCTTTTTGTCACCAAAAATAGCTGTTTAAGGAGAATCTTTTCAATTGCCGCGTGCAAGACGACACTACATTCCAGGTTATATTTGGCATATTACCCATCGTTGTCATAAAAAAGAGTTTCTTTTGAAATTTGCAAAGGACCGACGACGGTGAATGTATTGGCTTTTCGAAGCAAAGAAAAGGTTTGGATTAACTATCTTAGGTTATATGATTACCTCAAACCACATCCATCTGCTTGTTATTGATGACGGTCCAAGTGATATGATCTCCAAATCAATGCAGTTGATTGCGGGGCGTACAGGCCAAGAGTACAATCAGCGCAAGCGTCGTAAAGGCGCATTTTGGGAAGACCGATACCATGCAACGGCTATAGAGGGCGATGATCACCTATTTCGCTGCATGGTTTACATTGATATGAATATGGTACTCACCGGCACTGTTTCTCATCCTTTTGAATGGGAATTTTGCGGATACAATGAAATTCAAAATCCAAGGAAAAGATATGCCTTAATCAATTATAAGAAATTAACTGAATTATTGCATAGTAGATCAATTGAGGATTTTAAAGATTTATACAATAGATGGATTGAAGAAACTCTCAGAATTAATCGTCATGTACGAGACAGCAAGTGGACCCAGAGTGTTGCTGTAGGCGGCAAAAAATTTGTTGAAATGACAAAAGACAGACTCGACTATCGTGCAGAAGGGCGAAAGGTTGTCAAATCGGGTGAAGATTACCAACTTTGTGAGCAACAGGCATCTTATATAGCCAATTCTGGCCATAAAAAGGTAACTCTAAGCGATGATAACACCTATTTATGGAACGTTTCTACTTTAAATTAAGATAGATAGCTTGGTCAGACCCCAATAGCTAATCTCCCCGGTCTGAATCCGAAGCTGTATTCCGAAAAATCCGGATCAAATATCGGAGTCAGGACCTGTGAAATCGCCTGTTGAATCAATCTGTCCTGTACGGTCGGTATCCCCAAGGGACGGGTTCCCCCCGTCGGTTTAGGTATTTCGACACGCAGGACCGGTAAAGGATCATAGGTTCCCTCCATTAACGATTCACGGATATTTTCCCATTTATCGCGAATAACATCAGGGAACTCCTTAATTGACAGACCGTCAACTCCGGCAACGCCCTTATTCGATCTTACCCGCTTCCACGCTAAGCGCATGTTTGGACGGGACAGTATCCGTTCCAATAGATGATCATTTGGGTCGGGCGGTTCTACAACGCGCCGCACGTTCACTCCTCTGGTCAGATTCTTCATGTCATACGAACCCATTGGGACCCTTCCCTGCTCTATGTTTGGCCCTTCACCATGTCCCGGACATTACTCCGGGCCTTGGGCTACTATGGCCGCAGTTTATCCCGCTCCAGGCGGGGCTGACTTCTGCCCGATCACCTTACAGGTTACCCCGTAAAGCGCGACCTTGGTTACCATGCGGCGATGGTATCCTGTATGGCTCCCTTTGTTTCTTAGCGTGACAGTGGGCGGATCGCTTTCCCAATAGTCACCGGGACTTGGCTTACCGGTCGCCCCATCCGGTCTTTTCACCGGATACCAGGCCATATATCTCCCAAACTCGCCAGGTCTGGCAGATCTCCCCGGATAAGAACGTGAACTTTTATTACACAACCGCAGCATTTACCCTATCTCCCGAACCCTGGGCTTCGTTATGTTGTGCTAACTTACCCGAAAACTGGGCCTTATATGCCATTTCTGTTCGTCGGCTCATAGCTTTGCACTCAGGGTTGCCGCTCCCTTTAGTCGCTTTCACCTGCGGCTCGCCTTACGCTTCGCTCCAGCCCTTCAGACCTCGCCTCGCGGCGACGCCCTTGCCTTCGGCTAATACTTGTGCTAATAAATCTAAAGACTTATTAACAGGATTCACGTATAGGGGACTTTCACCCCATTAGTTCACGCCCATGCCGGACGTACACAATCTCTTCCAGTGGAGCGCAAAAAACCGCGCCCGCTGAAAAGTACGTTCGCTCTCTAATGACAAATTCTGCGTCAATTACGATACTCGAAAAAAATCATATTGACTTATATCACCTCAAAGTTTATATTACGAAGTATCAACTATAGCGAAAAAAGGGGGATATAATATGAAGGCAACTGCAAAAGATCTTCGGTTCCGTTCAAAGGAGCTGCTTAATACGGTCAATAGAGGCGAGGAGGTCGTAATAACCTTCCGTGGCAAGCCCTGCGCCAAACTGGTACCCTATGGAGAAACAAAGGACCAAAATAGAAAGAGCGAATTGTTTGGAATCTGGAAAGATAACAATATTGTTCAAAACGTAAACGAATATGTCAGGGATTTGAGAAAAGGGAGATTCTAAATGCTTATCGATACTGATGTTCTTATTTGGTACATGAAGGGAAATAAAAAGGCCTATAATGCCATAGAGAATTCAGAAAATTTCTTTATCTCAGTTGTTACATATATGGAATTGGTTCAAGGAATGAGAAACAAAACTGAGCTAAATGCACTGCGAAAGGCGCTTTATGGTTGGAACGCTAAGATCCTATATATTTCAGAAGAGATTTCCGTTAAAGCCATGTTTTTTGTAGAACAACATTATTTAAGCCATTCCATCCAGTTGGCAGATTCTTTAATAGGTGCTACGGCCATTGCGTACGGGTTACCCATTCTAACGGGTAATGACAAACATTATAAAATCCTTAAGAACCTGCAATTAAAAAAATTCCGACCATAATCGCTAAAATATCGTAGCGAACAACCCAATGCACCGGATGCGGCAAAAGGCCGGGGCTTTTATTATCTACTGAATTTTGACACCTTTTTTCGTTTTTGCATAGTTCTGTGGCAGCCTTTTGCACTTGGTGATCGGGAGCGTGGGAAGCATGAGAAAATTTAGAGGACAAAAAAGATATTACAAAAAATTACTGAATAATGATTTAGATGTCTATTTCGACAATCTTGATTATAATTCATGGTTTAATTTTTGGCATGATCATCCAGATTGGTACGGGTATGGAAATATTTCGTGGAAACATCTCAGCCTACATTTGAAAGCCTTAATACGACGCTTCAATTATTTGAAAACAAAATTATCAAATAGATCAGAAGATTTTCAGATCTTTTGCATAATTGATATTAACGATTCAAGTCAAAACGCAGTCTATATTCATACAAAGAATCCTAATCAGGATAACTTTCCCGTACAGGTTGAGAAGCACGATGGCAATATAAGTATATCGGGTCAGCTAAGAGAATTATTAAAATCTTCAGGATATGATTGGTTTTTCTACAAATGGAATAGAGATGATGAAATAGTTACACTAATATATGTTTACGACAAGAATATGGGCCTATTAATCGATAAGAATTAAAAGGTTACGCTAACAACCGCCTGTAAAAGGACCGCAAAAGGCGGGCGACTGTGGCTTTTACGGTTTCATCATATAACTTTACATCTGCTGAGTCCGTGTTCCCTTTGCGGCCTGTAAGGCGGGGTTTGTTGGTTAGGCGGTCGTGTAGTCTCAGCAGTCGTCTATCCAAATCAACAGGGACAACAAGAAAGGAGCGAAAATGAACTGGTATATTCAAGTGTTGAAGAAATATGCTGTTTTCAACGGACGAGCACGACGCAAAGAGTATTGGTATTACTATCTATTTTACATGCTCATCTACATAGTGTTTATCATCATTGATGTCGTGACAGGCACTTTTAGTGCTGGCACTGGAATGGGGCTTCTGAGTGGAATATATACAATAGCGGTTTTAATCCCAAGTATAGCGGTGGGAGTTAGGAGACTCCACGACACTAGTCGCAGTGGTTGGTGGCTGTTGATCGGATTGATACCGATAATAGGTGCCATTGTACTCATTGTTTTCTTTGCGTCTGACAGCAAACCAGAAAAAAACCAATATGGACCAAATCCAAAGGCGGCTACAGCATAATAACCGCCTATCAAAACGCTTGAGACAGACTGGGCAAAGCCGTGCCTTTTTAAAAGGCAGTATTTATCCGACAGTGTTTACCTTTATCATAGTTCTCTGTTTATCTTTGCCCAGCCCCTCAGCTTTTATGCTTCGAATCAAATGAACGATCAAAAATATATAGACATATGTGGATGTGATGTTGAGGATAAAGAATCCTTGGCTCTTTTTAGGCTAAAAAGAAAAGAATGGAAACGATGCTTAATCGATGACAACCATTCCGTATCTAAACAAATTTTGCATCTTCTTTGGAATGATACCGTTTTCCGAGCATTTAATGAAGCCAGAAGATTGTCAATGGAAAAACGATATGATGATGTGGGACTTAACGGCCCTTTGGTAAATTTGTTAGATGAAGGATTTGTTGCTTTACAAGTAATGGCAATAAGGCGTTTGACTGATCCAAATTTTTACGATCCAAATAAGGCGGTCATATCCCTTCTTCGAGTAATTGATGATATTGGGGAAAATCTACACATATTCACCAGAGAGAACTATATATGTTTTGATGGTACTTCCTATGAAGGTCTGTCGCATGAAAAAGATGGAATAAATTGGCTTCATTGGGATAGGAAACATAAAAATTTTGATCGTCTTTCAGGAGCTTCTATTTCAAATAGATCAAGGCATGACAAGTTGGATAAAAAATTCATATCCTCTTTAAGGTCTGACAACCCTGGTAAAATCAAGCTTACTGATAGACAAAAAGGGATCACTCTTAATAAGCTTGATGAAGCATATAAAGCGATAGTAAAATCAGGTTCATTTTTAGGGGCGGTAATTCTATATGAACACTCATTAGGTGGTATCCCTGTTCCACAATATGATCAATTTAAAAATCTAGATAAAGCTGCGATTAAGGCAGAAGACTTATCTGTACTTAGCACTTTTTGGAGAGATAAAGAAGTGAGCTCGTGGGATCAAGAGCTTTGGCCAGATTTTTAAAGCATAACCAGTCGCTGGTGGGGTAGGCGAGGACCATGCAGCCCCACAGCTTTGTATTAGAGCGCAACAGGTGCAGTTATGAAGCGAATTTTTGTCCCAACAGTTACGGGTTCCGATTGGCAGCGCCTTCTTGGCAAGCCGAAACTGCATTGGAAATCGGGGCGTTCTGCTATGTCCGCAGCAGCATGCTGGGAGGAGAGTGAACCACAGTTACCCAGCGAAATTTCAGATTTGCTCGAAGCGAGTGGCGATAAATCTCTTGCTTCCCTTGAGTTGCTGGTGGCCATTCCAGAATGGGAAGTTGATTTACCCGGAGGTGAACGGGCTTCGCAGACTGATATTCTCGCCGTCACCAGAAATGAGCTTGGTCTTGTGGTTCTCTGCGTTGAGGCCAAAGTCGATGAACCATTTGGGCCAACCTTAGGTGAGAAAAAAGCGGATGCTTCGGAAGGCCAATTGGAGAGGATCTTGTATCTTGAGCGCCAATTGGGCTGTTCGTCATCTCTGGAAGGCAGCATCCGCTATCAGTTGTTACATAGAACAGTTTCAGCCATCTTAACTGCCCGAGCATTTCACGCAGGTATTGCGGCGATGCTTGTGCATTCCTTTAGCCCCACCACCCGGTGGCGCGAAAATTTTGATGCTTTTGCTCTGGCGATCTGCGGCAATCATGTGACTGACGATTTGTATGAAATAGAACTCAGTGAAGGTCCAAGACTGATGATCGGTTGGTGTAAAGGCGCTGAAAAATATTTATCAGTGGATTTGCCAAGTGCACTCTAACCTATCGCTTGACCAAACGGGAGTCATTCAGTCGCTCATCGTAAAAGCTTTATGATATCATCTGGTTTTTCGCCGTAGGTCAGCTCAACGTTATAACCTTTGATACCCTACTAAACTTCCAATATATTAAGTCTTTATTGTTTTTCAGATACCCATTCCATAGCAGAATAATGTGAGGTTGTAAGAAATGGCAGGACCGGAAGTTTGATTTTTGTCGGCCAGTTGCTGGTCGGGAACAGAAAAAAGGCAGGTTTCTATCGCATTTCAAACACCGCTAATGGAGGGGTCGATCTTTCCGGCCTGAACTCAGGTCTCAATAGCTCCGCCTCAAGTAAACCCCGTTCCTGCCGTGCAGGTATAACAGTGATCCGCTGTAGCGATGTGACTATCCGGCTCCGGAGGACCGGACATTTCAGAAACATGAATTTTACGTCCTCCCATGAAAAGGCCTCTGGCAAGATTAAAATCACAATCGTAAAGAAATCCGTCCCATGAAACAGAGACCATGGTGCGGCACATCACGCCTTGAACAGAACAGGGGTTGAAGCCGGAAGAGAGCTTGGCCATATATTTTTCCAAGTTGCCCGATTTTATGAGCCACCGGCGATATCTTCCCAGAGGCACATTGGCAAAATTAAAGAGTTGGTTGAAAACAATTCCCCATTTGTCTTTGAGGACCTGACGAAACCTCTTTTCCGCCTCAACCTGGGCCGGCGGAAGAAATGCCCCGGTGGGATTGGAGACCAAATTGAGTCCTAAACCGGAACCCTTGTGCCCATACCCAAGGGCATTCAGCTTTTTAAGTGCATGGATGCTGATTTTAAAGATACCGTCACCTCGCTGGGAATCTGTCTGGAACTCGTTTAAAGAAGGAAAAGAGGCGACAATGATTACGCGATAAGATTTCAACAGCTCAAACAAATGGTCTCTGTTACCGTCGTTCAAGGCCGACAGGTTCGAGCGCAGCATAAGCCGTGATGCCAAGGGAGACATTTCTTGTATCAGCCTGCTGATATTGGGATTCAGTTCAGGCGCTCCACCGGTGATATCTATGGTTTTAAATTGGCTTCGCCGGGCATAGGAAACAACTTGCTTTACGATTTCTGGTCCCATATTTTCTTTACGGGCCGGTCCGGCATTCAGATGGCAGTGACGGCATGTCTGATTGCATAGAAAACCCACATTCACCTGTAAGGTATGGGTTTTCGCCCGGTTTAGTTTAAGACCGTGACCGGAGAGGGTCAGGCTGAACGGAGCAACACCAACCGGATCTTCCGATGAGACCGTATCCTTTTTATATAATTTTTGCTCGGTAAGCATTATTTTCCCTGACTTTTGTTTTAGATTGAAAACCTGGTCCTCTGTGCCGGGTCAGAGCTATATGGCCTTGCCTGAAGAAACGCCGTAAGAGTTTGAAGTGAGCTAAAGTTAAGGAATTTTGCCAATTATATAAAATCATCGGAGCGCAGCGACTCCATAACTTTAGGCACTTTAGGTCACTTATCACTTTTAACTTGTCCGGCTTGTAGGATAACAGACCCTTTTTGGGTCAAACCAAAACCTGGTCTTATGGATCAGGATTTTTTACTCTTCTATTCTTCACAGGCTTCAGGAGTGCATGCCCTCCCTTTAAGATGGAAAAAGAACTTGAGACTTTTTTTAATCTTATTGGAAAATATCTTGGGAGAAAAATATGTTCCGGCAACCTTTTTATTAATTTCACCTATTGTGGGATAGGGATGCACAGCAGACGCCAGAGTGGAAAGTTTGACCTTCCCATTTAACATTGCCACCCATTCACTGATCAGGTCTCCTGCTCGGGGGCCTAAAATCTGAACACCCACCGGCTTTTCTTTCTCATCCAGGATCATTTTAATCTTGCCGATTTTTTCGCCCTCTGCCAGGCTTCGGTCGTTGTCCTGGAATTCCTCTGTCCAGACAGCATAATCGATTCCGGCTGCCCGTGCTGTTTTTTCATTCATTCCGATGCTTGCCAGTTCGGGATCTGAGTAGGTACACCATGGCAGAAAAGTATAATCGGTTTTCCGGGGAAGATGAAAAATTGCGTTGGTGATTACAATGCCCCCTTCGTAGCCGGCTGCATGAGTAAACTGGAAGCCTCCGTTGACATCTCCGGCTGCATAAATGTGTTTGTGATTTGTCCTTAGCCTTTTATCTACCTTGATGCCTCTTTTATCAAATTTAACACCAATATCTTCGAGCCCCAGTTCTTCGACATTGGCGGATCTGCCCATGGCCACAAGAATGATTTCAGCTTTCAGATGGATGGTTTTGCCCTCAGCATTTTTTATGACCACTTCTTTGTGGCGGCCCAGATCTTTTGTAGCTTCAATGGAAGAATTTAATTGGAAGACCACACCTTCGGAGCGCATGACGTTCATAACCCCATCGGCCATGTCTTTGTCCTCTTTTCCCAGAATCTGTTCGCCACGATCCACAATATAAACCTTTGTTCCCAGACGGTTAAAGGCCTGTCCCATTTCTGTTCCTATGGGACCGCCGCCTAAAATGATCATGGATTGTGGTAGATGATCCAAATAAAAAATTTCTTTGTTGGTGATATGAGGCGTGTCCATCAGTCCTTCAATGGGAGGAACCATGGGAGATGAGCCTGTCGCGATAACCCAGTTCTTTGCAGAGAAGGTTTTTCCGTTCAGCTTGATGGTGTGTTCATCTGTAAATTTTGGGTCTCCAAATTCTACTTTGGCCCCAAGATTGCAGAATCTTTCTTCGGAATCATGCTTTTGAATGATGCTTATCACCGATTTAATTCTTTTTGACACCTGCTCAAAATCTACCGGAGGCACCTCAACTTGGGGTAGACCGAAGGCTTTGGCATTTTTCATCTGGTGATAAACATGAGCCGTTTTGATCAACGTTTTACTGGGGACGCATCCAAAATGCAGACAGTCACCGCCAAGCTCCTTTTCTTTTTCAACCAGCAGTGTTTTAGCTCCCAGTTGGGCGGCACCGGATGTAACTGTCAGTCCGGCGGCACCGCCGCCGATCACTCCGATATCATAATCATAATTGGCCATGACATTCTCCTTGTTTTGTGAACCGCCGGGAGCGCTTACTTCGCAGATCCAAACTAACAACAGCCTCCCTTTGCCAAATTTTGGGGCTTTTCAAAGGGGGATGGATAACAGGGTGTACCGGAATAAGTACCTGGATTTTGCACGAGTCGGAGACTTTCATATGCAAGGCACTTAAGGGTGAAGTCATAGTGAACTATTACGAGCCCTTAATAACGCAGCAGATGGAAGCCTCCGGCTTGCCCTTTGGGTGAAAATTAATGAATTAAAAAGATCATCTTCTTCAATTAAGTCACCTAAAAATTCTCATTAATTTTCATGCAAGATTCAGGAAGTAAAAACTTTTTGAAATATCTGTCGTAGTTATCCTCAGATCCTTACATGGCAGGATCTCAAGACGCATAAATGGAACACTTACGTACCGCCATGGCTGCTTCCTGCAAAGCTTCGGCAAAGGTGGGATGGCCGTGGACTGTCCGGGCGATGTCTTCGGAACTTGCACCGAATTCAATAGCCAGAACACATTCAGCGATCATGTCCGCGGCGCGCGGTCCGATGATATGTACGCCCAAAATTCGATCGGTTTTAGAATGGGCGATGATCTTGACAAAGCCGTCCTTTTCCCCCATGCACCGGGCGCGCCCGGCCCCTGAAAAGGGATAGGCGCCGATACAATAGGGGATATTGCGCGCTTTTACCTGTTCCTCGGTGAGACCGACATTGGCAACCTCGGGCCAGGTATAGACTACCGCCGGAATGGCATCATAATTTACCTCACCGGGGAGGCCGGCGATACACTCGGCAGCGGCGATTCCTTCTGCCGAAGCTTTATGGGCTAGCATAGGTCCCGGGATGAGATCACCGATAGCATAGATGGAAGGAATGTTGGTTCTATATGCTTCATCTACCAACACATGGCCGGTTCGAGAATCGGTTTCCACGCCGATTTCTTCCAACCCCAAATTTTGCGTCAAGGGCCGTCTGCCAACCGACACCAGGAGACGATCACACGTAATCGTATCTTCTTTTCCGTTAGATTCCAATGTCATCCGTACTTTGTTTCTAGATATTTTGGCGCCGGTAACCTTTGTGTTTAGGTAAATTTCCAGCCCCTGCTCTTTGAGAATCCGACCCAAGGATCGGGCCACCTGACCATCCAGGGTGGCGGCAATTTGAGGCAGCATTTCAACAACAGTAACGTTTGCGCCCAGGCGAAGCCAGACCGATCCCAGTTCCAAACCGATATACCCCCCTCCCACAATACCCAAGTGCTTGGGAACCGTTTTAAATGAGAGGGCTTCCGTAGAAGTGACGATATGTTCGCCGTCAAATTCGAGGCCAGGCACTTGAACCGGCTTACTGCCGGTGGCAAGAATGATCGACCGGGTTTCAAGGGTCTGCGGTTTCCCCTTGCCCGAAGAACCGGAAGATTTCGATATTTCAATGCGATCAACCCCGGCAAGACGGGCCGTTCCATGGAAAATTCGGATGCTGTTTCCTTCAAGAAGCTTGCGAACATTATCCGTGAGCGCTTCAACCACCTGTTCTTTGCGAGCCATCATTGCAGGCAGATCCAGACTTAATTTTCCTGTTTTAATCCCGTGGGAAGCAAAGTGATCTTTAGCCAGATGAAAGTATTCACTGGAGTCCAGCAGCACTTTACTCGGGATGCAGCCGATATTAAGACATACACCACCCAAACGGGCCTCCTTTTCAATACAAGCCACCTTTAAGCCCAGTTGGGCCGCGCGTACGGCCGCCACGTATCCTCCGGGGCCTGTACCTATAATAATAAGGTCGTAAATTTCTTTCTGTGTCATATTTAAATCTCCATCATAATCCGTTCCGGATTCTCAATGATTTCCTTAATCCGTACCAAAAAGGTGACTGCTTCTCTTCCGTCCACGATTCGGTGATCATAAGTAAGGGCCACGTACATCATGGGCCGTATTTTTATCTCATTATCCACAACCACCGGCCGTTTCTCAATTTTATGCATTCCTAATATGCCGCTTTGGGGAATATTTAAAATCGGGGTGCTGAGCAGAGATCCAAAAACTCCGCCGTTACTGATCGTAAATGTGCCTCCTTCTAAGTCGGCCAGTTCAAGGCGATTGTTTTTTATTTTATCCACGTAGTCCACAATTGCCTGTTCCAGTTGTGCAAAGCTTAAACCTTCAGCATTGCGAATGACCGGGACCACCAGACCGCGATCGGCGCTGATGGCAACACCGATATGGTGATAGTGGTGGTAAACAATCTCTTTCCCGTCAATAAATGCATTAATTTCAGGAAATTCTTCGAGGGTCTCCACGCATGCTTTGATAAAAAAAGACATAAATCCCAGAGATACCCCATACTTTTCACGAAAGGTTTCCTTGAACTGGGTCCGGATGTTCATGGTACGGGTCATGTCGATCTCGTTAAAAGTGGTGAGCATGGCGGTATTCTGTTTGGCTTCCACAAGGCGTGATGCAATGCGCTGGCGAATCGGACTCATGGGTTTGCGGCTGATGTCTTGCCGCTCAGGCGATACGGGTTCCAAGGATATTTCAGGCTTTGAAACCGGAGTTTCCCGGGTTTCCGGTGGAGCAGGCCCGCGCACCTGAACGGCTGTTTGGGCCTGCTCCAGATATAGAAGTACATCGCCTTTGGTAATTCTGTTACCCGGCCCGGTGCCGGTAACGGCGGTAATATCGATATTTTTTTCAGCAACCAACCGCCGCACCGACGGCGGAATGATTTGCCGTATTTCGGATGGTGGCGGTTCCAGGGGTGCTTTTTCGGGAGAAACCACAGCCGGCGTCGGCGCCTCGATCACTTCAGGTGGAACCCGAGGCATTTCCTCTTCTTCTTTTGGCAGGGCCGGTTTGGATGGATAAGCCGGTGCTGCTTCGGTATCGATAATCCCCACCACCGTGCCGATGGCAACAGTTTCTCCTTGGGATACCCGTATCTTTAAAACTCCTGACGCCTCGGCCACGATTTCCAGGGTGACCTTGTCGGTTTCCACAACAAAGAGCGGGGCGTCTTTTTGAATCGTATCTCCGTCCTTTTTGTACCACTCCACAAGAACCGCTTCCTGCACGGATTCTCCAACATTCGGAATTTTGATTTCTATCTCCATGGTTGCTCCTTTGCCCTATCCACAGAAAGAAAACTTTAAGCGTTCAACCTAATTGAGCGAAAGTCGAGGATGCCCCAGCTTCAAGGCGTCACGGGTGAAGCCGTAGTGCACTACTGCAAACCCTTGACAACGCCGAAGATGGGGTATCCTCGGCTTTCCCGAAGGGTAAACAAAATCGAGATAAAATAGCAAAATTCATGTCTCATTACTGATAGAAATATAAAAATGGAGTAAAACCATTAAAATACTTCTTGATATAAAGACGTTATGATCGTTCTCGGTTTTGTTTACGATCAATCAGGTTTTTACTTTTCAGCTATGCCCAAAGCCTCTTGGATGACGGCGTTCTGTTCCTTTCGATAGACATTGGGGAAACCGGTTGCCGGGCTGGCCGAGGCTTTTCGACCGATGTACTCAACCGGTTTTCCGGTTATTCTTTCGAGGCGACGACCCATAAAAAACCACGCCCCCATGTTCTCCGGCTCTTCCTGAACCCAGAAGTATTGCCCGGCTTTGAGATATTTTTTGATCACATTTTTCAGCTGCTTTTCAGGAAAGGGATAAAGCTGTTCCATGCGTACAATAGCAGTATCGCGTTTTTTCATTTCTCGGCGTTTTTGAAGTAATTCATAAAATATCTTGCCGCTGCAAAAAACGACTCGGTTGCCTTTTTTTATGGTGTCCGGGTCGTCAAGCACTTGCTGAAATGATCCGGAGGCCATGTGGCTGAGATCGGAAACCGCCAGGGGATGGCGTAACAGACTTTTTGGGGTCATAATCACAAGGGGCTTGCGAAAATCGCTTATTACCTGGCGCCGGATGAGGTGAAAATACTGGGCGGGTGTGGTGAGATTGCACACCTGGATATTATCGCCCGCACACAACTGCAAGAAACGCTCCAGGCGGGCGCTGGAATGTTCAGGACCCAGCCCTTCCCATCCGTGAGGAAGCAGTAAAACCAGACCGCTTAAACGCCGCCATTTTGTTTCTCCGCTGGCGATGTAAAGATCGATGACCGATTGAGCGTTGTTTGCAAAGTCGCCGAACTGTGCCTCCCAGATGACAAGACCTTGAGGCTGTGCCAGAGAGTAACCGTATTCGAAGCCAAGAATACCCGCCTCGGAAAGCATGCTGTCATACACCGAGAAGCGGCCTTGGTTTTTTTCGACCCTATTCAGTGGCACATATTCTTTTCCGCTTTGGGTATCAATTAAAACACTATGTCGCTGGCTAAAAGTGCCGCGGCCGCTGTCCTGGCCACTCAAACGGATGGGAATACCTTCTGCCAACAACGAGGCAAAGCAAAGGGCCTCTGCATTGGACCAATCGATATTTTGTCCCTTTTCAACGCAATCGAGCCGTTTTTTTAACAGTCGTTCGAGTTTGGGATTCAGGGAAAATTCATCCGGAACGGTGTTCAGTTTATGGGCAAAAGAAACGAGTTTTTCCTCCGGCACTCCGGTTTTCAGAGCTTCATGGGTGTAACGTCCGTGAAAATTTTTCCAGTTTTCATAAAACCGGGATTCGGGAAAGACACAAACACTTTCTTTAACCGCCTGAAAGGATTTTTGTAGGTCGGTGTTTATTTTTTCCTGAATAGCATCCAGGTTTTGTTTTTGGACATGGCCTTCTTCAATTAATTTTTGGGAATAAACTTCGTGAATGTATGGTCGTCCCCGGATTCGTTCATACATCAGGGGCTGAGTGAAATAGGGCTCGTCGCCTTCATTATGACCGTACCGCCGATAACAGACTACATCGATGACCACATCTTTGTTATAGGCCTTCCGGTATTCGGCGGCAAGCCGGACAACATGAACAGCGGCTTCCGGATCTTCACCATGCACATGGAAAATAGGGACCATCAGCATTTTAGCCACATCTGTAGCGTATCGGGTGGAACGGGCGTTTTCCGGAAGCGTTGTATATCCAATCTGGTTATTGATGATCAAATGGATGGTGCCGCCGGTTTTATAGCCTGCTATCTGAGACATATTAAGGGTTTCGGTCACAACACCCTCACCAGCAAAGGCTGCGTCGCCATGGATTAAAAGCGGTAAGACCGTGCTCTTATTGTCGCTTCCGAGGATGTCCTGGCGGGCCCTGGCAAACCCTTGAACAACCGGATTCACGGACTCCAAATGGCTTGGATTGTTGACCAGAAATATGCGAAGAGACTGCCCTTGGTGTGTCTTTATATCCGCCAGATACCCGTTGTGATACTTAACGTCGCCGGAGCCGAAGATGTTGTCCGGATCATGGCAGTTTTCGAATTCGCTGAAAATTTCTTGGTAAGACTTGTTCAGAATATTGGTCTGGACATTTAAACGGCCGCGATGGGCCATGCCCAGAATTATTTCACGGTGCCCCTGCTGTCCGGCCAAACTGACAAGAGAATCAAGTATGGGGATAATGACTTCCGCACCCTCTATGGAAAACCGCGTCTGGCCCAAATAGGTTTTGTGAAGGAACTGTTCAAACAGGGCGGATTCATAAAGTTTTCCTAAAATCCTAAGCTTATCTTCAGGACTAAGATCCGGACGGTTTCGAACCGGCTCCATGCGATCCTGCAACCAGCGGCGTTCATCGGGATCCTGCATATGCATAAATTCTACGCCGATGGATCTGCAGTAGGTTTCTTTAAGAATGTTGATGATATCCTTCAGCGAAGCTTGGTTGTTTTTAGAAAGGTTTTGGATGTAAAACAGGGTATCCAGATCCTTTACGGTAAGATTGAAAGCCGCTATATTCAGTAAAGGATGGTCGATGGGACAGGACGTAAGGGGGTCCAGACAGGCCAGTAGATGGCCGATATTACGATAACGTGATATCAGTGCGTGAACACTGGATTGCCGCAAAGCCTGCTCTTCATCCCAAA
>Ga0307421_1000641_pt1 | contig 22345 bp, 19 predicted proteins | sample SalMarWE160270MG_FD_202163 | JGI IMG/M metagenome (GOLD analysis project Ga0307421, IMG submission 202163) | Salt marsh sediment microbial communities from the Plum Island Ecosystem LTER, Massachusetts, United States - WE1602-70 | ecosystem: Environmental > Aquatic > Marine > Intertidal zone >...
ATTCCAGAAACAAAAAAATTAATTTCAAATCAAATTAAAAAATTAGAAGAAGTAAAAAAAGAATTAAATGAAAATTTAGAAGAAATAAATAATGAATTAACAGAAGTTTTTATGAAATCTCAAGAAAATCATGAATGTGATGAAAATTGTGAACATTGATTTTAAACTTTTCTTAAAAATTCTCCATATTTCAAAGTTCCTAATTCAGAAACAATTAAATTAATATATTTTTTTAGAACAAATTCAAAAGCAGGATTTTTTATTTTTATGTTTTTTGGAGCATTGTCCCAAATCTCATTTAAATTTCTTTTTTCTATTGGAATTTTCTTTTTTGTAAATTTCCAAGAATCAGCAATAATATAAACTGGAATTTTATTATCTCCTGCAATATTAGCAATTGTCTCGCTTCCAATCTTATTTATTATTCCTTTTTTTAATAAAGCATCTGCTCCTAAAAAAACTTTATCTACTTTTTTATTTCCTTGTTCCCCTGCTAATGCAACTCCTAATGCAGAATCAACAAACATAGTAATTTTAATTCCTGCTTTTCTTAATTCACGTGCAGTCTTTCTTCCTTGAAACAAAGGGCGAGTTTCTGTATTATAGACCTCAAATCTTTTTCCTTTATTTTTTGCATAAATTAAAGAATTTATTACATTTGTAGAATGGCAATGAGTAAAAATTACATCTCCTTTTTTAATTATTCTTAAAACTTCTTTATTTATTTTATTCTGAGCTTCATCAAAATGATTTTCTATCTCTTTATAATTCTTTTTTTCTGTTAAATTCAAAACTTTCTCCATCATTGGTTCTGTTGGACGAGATAAAAGTAATTTCTTTTTTGAATTTTTGGTTGGAATTAAAGAATAAGCATAAAGAGCTTCTTTTGCTATGTTTCTTGCTCCTTGAATTTTTACTGCCTTTATATCCTTTAAAATTTGTTCAAACCTCTTTTTCTTCCTAGAAAAATTTTTATTGATCTTTAATTTTTCTGGACCAGAAAATTTTCTCTTTCTAGAAATTTTCTCGGTATTCATAATTTAATATAGAATTAATGTTATAAAAAACTTCTTGTATACTAATAATATTTAAAAGTAACCTTGCCATTGTATAAGCATGTTAGAATCTTTGATTAATCCAAAAAGAGTTGAAAAAGGAACCTGGAAAATGCTTTTTATTGGACTTTTGTATGGTTCTCTTTCTCTATTGCTAACTCACTGGTTTTTCTCAAAAGATACTGTTTTATCCCAATATTCTGGAATGATTGTTGTTACTTTTTGTGTTATGTTTTCTCTTCCTTTTATGTATTTTATAATAAAAAAAGAAGAAGAGGAAGATGAACAAGTTGAAGGTTTTTTAAGTATTTGGAGAGTGCACAAAGATGCTATTTATGCATTAATGTGGTTGTTTTTGGGATTTATTATTGCTTTTTCTGTATGGTTTGTTATAATTCAAAATGCTACTCTATTCAATGCTCAGATTGAAACTTATTGTATGATTAATAATCCAGGAAACATTGAAAACTGTGTTTCAGAATATTCTCTTGTAGAAAAAGGAATTTCTACAGGTGCAACAAAAGAATTAAGATTTTTGTCTATTATAGAAAATAATGTTTATGTTATGATTTTTACTCTAATTTTTTCTCTTATTTTTGGTGCAGGAGCCATATTTATCTTAGCTTGGAATGCAAGTGTTATTGCTTCTGCTATAGGAGTTTTTACTCAATACAAAATAGTTGAAATTCCAATTGGAATTGCCAGGTACATGATACATGGTTTTCCAGAAATAGCAGCATATTTTATAACAGCCTTAGCCGGAGGCATGTTTGGTTTTGGGATAATTAAACATGGAATAAAAAATAAAAATTTTATTCGAGTTCTTGAAAATGTTGCATTACTATTATTTTTATCTATTGTTATTTTAATTGTTGCTGCTGCAATTGAAGTTTATTTAACCCCTATTTTATTTAAATAATTATTTATAATTAAATTTAAAAGTTTTAAATATCTGGATATTCTATGGAACCTCTTTTATTAATAACAATTTTTGTTAGTTTTTTTTGCACTTTTCTAGCAATGCCTTATTGGATAAGAAAAGCAAAACAAATAGGGCTTGTTTGGGAAGATATGAATAAAAAATTCTCTTTAAGAAATATTGCTGGTTCTGGAGGATTAATAGTTGTTTTTGGCTTTTTACTGGGAATTTTATTATATATTGCTATAAGAACTTTTTATTTTAAAGATGGAGCTGGAATAAATGAATATCTCTTTGCTATTTTAACTGTATTATTAATTAGTGCAATTGTTGGAATTGTAGATGATTTATTTGGATGGCAAAAAGGAGGATTATCAAGGAGGACTCGATTAATTTTAATTTTCTTTGCAGCAATTCCTCTAATGGTTATTAATGCTGGAGAATCAAGTGTTCTAGGAATTGAATTAGGAATTCTTTTTCCTTTAATTGTAATTCCAATAGGAATTATAGGTGCAACAACTACTTTTAATTTTCTAGCAGGTTATAATGGATTAGAAGCAGGGCAAGGAATATTAATCTTATCTGCTTTGGCTTTTGTAACTTTTTTTACAGGAAACAGTTGGTTAAGTGTGGTTGCTCTATGCATGGTTGCTGCACTCTTAGCCTTTTATATATTTAATAAATATCCTGCAAAAGTATTTCCAGGAGATGTTATGACTTATGCTATAGGAGCATTAATAGCTTGCATTGCCATACTAGGAAATATAGAAAAAATAGCTCTTTTCTTTTTTATTCCCTATATTTTAGAAACAATATTAAAATTAAGAGGAGGGTTGAAAAAACATAGTTTTGCTAAAGTAAGAGAAGATGGAGGATTGGAAATACCCTATAGTAAAATATACGGATTAGAACACTTATCAATTTATATATTAAATAAATTAAAAAAAGGAAGAAAAGTTAGAGAAAAAGAAGTTGTTTGGCTCATACATTGTTTCCAAATAATAATTATTATAATTGGATTTTTATTATTCTTATATTAAACAAAGCTTTTAAAGCATTCTTCTTTTGAAATAAAATATGGAAAAAGATGAGATAAAAATAAGTGGGAAAGACAATAAGATTAGCATAAATGATTCAGAAGAAGTTGAAATTAAAGGGGATGATAATATTATTAAGATAGCTGATTCAGAAGAAGTTGAAATTAAAGGGGATGATAATATTATTAAGATAGATGAAAAAAGAACTATAAAAGAAGGAGCAAAAGAGATTAAAAAAAGTTTCAGAAAAACTTTTGGATTTTTAGCTCAAAAAAGAACCCTAAATGTGGTTTTTATAATCCTCTTTGTGCTTATTTTAATAGGAAGCAGCTGGATAAGATTACAAAATCTTCCTTTATTGGTAGATTCTACAACAGGGGAAAACATTCCTCTTGCCTTAGATCCTTTTTATTTTTTAAGAGTCTCTGAGACAATGATTGGTGGGAATATGCCTGCTTATGATAGCATGAGATATCCTTCTTTACATTTGCCTTTTACAAATGAATTTACTCCTAGAGCAACAATTGGTTTATATTCTCTTTTTAGTATTTTTGATTCAGATATTTCACTGCAATTTGTGAATATAATTTCTCCTGTAATCTTTTTTATATTGGGTTTGATAGTTTTCTTTTTTTTAATAGTTTCTTTGACAAAATCAAAAACTACTGCTTTAATCAGTAGTGGTTTTTTAGCTATTATTCCACTATATTTATATAGAACAATGGCTGGTTTTTCAGATCATGAATCAATTGGGATGTTTTCTTTTTTTCTAGTTTTATTAGTTTACACTCTCTCTATAAAATTTTTAGATAAAAAACCAAATCCTTTAGAAAAGAACAAAAAAAATTTAATAAAAATATCTCTCTTAAGTATTTTGCTTGCTTTTTTCTCTGCATTTAATATTGCTAGTTGGGGGGGTATTGCTAAGTTCTCTTTCTTAATTATTCCTTTAAGTTTCTTTTTAATTTGGATAATTAAAGAAAAGAATATTGAAGGAAGTAAAAATCAAATTCTTGGAAATTATCTTCTCTTTTATGTTATATGGGTTTTATTCACTCCTATTTTCTCAATGATTTATGGTTATACTATCCCTTCTACAATGGGACAATTTTTTTCAGGCCCTAATATTATTAATGCTTTTGTTTTTTTCTTTTTAATCATAGATTATCTGTTAATAATAAAAGAAAAAAAATATCTTAAAGATAATCTAAAAAAATATAGAGTTTTTATCAGCACAGGAATTGTGCTTGTTTTAGGAGGTATTTTTCTTCTTTTATTAAATAAAAATATTTTCTCTATTATTTTTGGATTTATTTCAGGAATGCTAGATCCTTTTGGAAATGATAGAATTGGTTCAACTGTTGCTGAAAATGCACAACCTTATCTTAATAATTGGATGAATCAAGTAGGAAAATTCTTTTTTTGGTTATTTTATTCTGGGATGGTTTTTGTTGGAATTGCTATGTCTTCAGGAATATCTAGAAAAAAACATAGAATTTTATTTTCTTTTACATGGATATTAATGATTTCTGGAATATTATTTAGTAAAATATCTGAAACTTCTCTATTAAATGGCTCTAATTTTATTAGTAAATTTGTTTACTTTTTTGGACTTTTAATTTTTTTAGTTTATTTTATTTGGTTGTATTTTAATGAAAAAATTGAAATAAAAAGTGAACTATTGATAATTTTTGCTTGGCTTTTTTTTATGTTAATTGCTGGAAGAGGGGCAATAAGATTTTTCTTTTTAATGTCTCCTTTTATTTGTTTTATTGTGGGATATTTAACTATAAAATTATTTGAATATTTTAAAAAAAGCAAAGATGAACTTTTGAAAATATTTTTATTTATTCTTCTTATTTTTGTAGTGATAATTTTAATAAGCAGAGCCATTAGTTTTACTAACACTGTTGTTGCACAAGCAAAATATACTGGTCCTTCTGCAAACTATCAGTGGCAACAAGCAATGTCTTGGATAAGAGAAAATACTCCTTTAGATAGTATTTTTGTTCATTGGTGGGATTATGGATATTGGGTTCAATATATTGGACAAAGAGCAACAATAACAGATGGTGGACATGGAAATGCATTTTGGGATCATTTGGTTGGAAGATATTTATTAACAACTCCTTATCCAGAAACAGCATTAAGTTTTATGAAAGCCCATAATATTTCTTATTTATTAATTGATCCAACTGATATTGGAAAATATCCGGCATATAGTAAAATTGGAAGTGATGCGAATTTAAATGACAGATATTCTATGATTCCCACTTTTATTATGGATGCCTCTCAAACCCAAGAAACATCTGAAAAAGAAATAAGAATTTATACTAGTGGAGGTGGTTTTGTTGATGAAGATATAATATTTAAAAAAGATGGAAAAGAAATTTTTATTCCTTCTCAAAAATCTGCTGTAGGAGGAATAATAGTGGAATTAGGTAAAAATGAAAGTATTTCTTTTGATAAAGTTGAAGGAGTCTTCTTTTATAATGAAGAACAATTCAGAATTCCTTTGAGATATGTTTATTACAAAAGTTTTCTCTTTGATACTGGAGAAGGATTAGAAGCTTTAGTTTACTTTATTCCTTCTGTAGGTTCTTCAAATACAGGAGTGAAAATAAATGAATTAGGTACAGCTATGTATCTATCTCCTAAAGTTCTTCCAAGTTTGGTATCTCAATTGTATCTTTTAAATAATACTTTTGAAAAATATAAAGGGGTGAAATTAGTTCATTCTGAGCCTAGTCCAATAGTGGATAGTTTATTAAATCAAGGAGCTGAATTAGGTGAATTTATCTATTACTCTGGAAGCCTACAAGGTCCAATAAAGATTTGGAAAATAAGTCCTTTAGAAAATATAATTGCAAGACAAGAATTCTTAAATACTGATGGAGAGTATGCAGAATACGATAATTTAGAATTTATCAAGTAAAAAATGAAGAAAAAAATTGCTTTGTTTCATCCTTGGCTTAAAAGCAAAGGAGGAGCAGAAAAAGTTGTATTAGAATTGTTAAAAGATAAAGAAAATTCAGTAGATGTTTATACTTGGATTTATGATAGGAAAAATACTTTTAGAGAATTTGAAAGTTATAATGTGAAAATAATTGTTCCAAAAATTGTCAAAATATTTTCAAGATTTTATATTTTAAGAGGTTTGATTTTTCCTTTTAGTCTATTTTCTAAAATTGATTTAAAAAAATATGATGTTCTTTTAATCTCTACTGCTGGAATGGGAGAATTTATAACTTTTAGAAATTACAAAAAAGGAAAAACTTATGCATATATCCACACTATTCTCAGGGCTTCTTATAGAGATGATATTAAATGGAATTTACAGAATAGATATAAATCTTTTTTATCTAAAGAATTTTATTTATTGGCAACAAAAATATACAGAATTCTTGAAAAAAAAGCTTGGAAAAAAATAGATTATGCTATATTTAATTCTGAATTAAGCCTGGAAAGAGCAAAAAGACATAGACTTTTGAAAAAAAAGGCTTTTACAATTATTTATCCCCCAATAGAAGTTGAAGAATTAAGTAAATTAAAAACAAAAAAAGGAAATTATTTTTTATATGTTTCTAGAATTAATAATCCTAAAAGGCAAGATTTGTTATTAAAAGCTTGGAGAAAATTTGTAAAAAAAAATCCAAAAGAAAGATTAGTTCTTTTAGGGAATATTGAAAATAAAAAATTTTTTGAAAAGATTAAATTAATGGTAAAAAGAACAAGAAATGTTGAAATTATAATAAATGCGCCTAAAGAGAAATTATTTGAATTATATGCTAATTGCAAAGCAGTTATATTTATTCCTTATAAAGAAGATTTTGGAATTGTTCCTTTCGAAGCTTTAGCATTAGGAAAACCTCTAATTGCTACAAATCATGGAGGATTCGTAAAATTAATTGAAAAAGTTCCTCAGTATTATAAAATAAATGAAAAAGAGTCTGAAGAAGAAAATATTGAAGAAATAAATGATACTCTTGAGGAATTTTTAAAGAGTAAAATTAAAACAACTAAAATAAAAAATTTAGGAAATAACACATATAAATTTAAAAAGAGAATTAAGGAAATATTAAAATGAAAGAACTAGTTTCTATTACAATACCAACATATAATTCTGAAAAAACTTTAGAAAAAACTCTAAAATCAGTAAAAAACCAAACATATCCTCATATTGAATTAATTTTAATTGATAGTAATAGCACAGACAAAACTTTGGAAATTGCTAAAGAATTTAATGCAAAAGTTTATCAATATAAAGGAACTCTTTTAGGTGCAAGAGAATTAGGTGCTAGAAAAGCTAAAGGAAAATATGTTTTATTAGTTGATTCTGACCATATTTTGGAAAAAACTGCTGTTGAAAGAGGAATAAAATTAATGAAAAAATCTGATATGCTTTGGCTATATGAAAGAAGTTGGAAACCAAAAAGATTATTAGAAATTTTATATGATGCAGATAGAAAACTTGTTCAAAAATATGCAGAAAATTTTATTAATCCTATTGGGGGAGTTATTCTTCCAAGATTTTACAAAAAGAATCTTTTAATTAAAGCTTTTTCAAATATCCCTAAAAAAATTCTTCCTTTATGTGTTGCACATGATCACGCAATAATCTATCTAGAAGCTTACAAATTATCTAAAAAAATTGGAAAATTAAATAATGCTATCTGGCATCAAGAACCCTGGAGTTGGAATAATCTTTTCAAAAAAACATACCGATATGGCGTTACAACCCGAAAACTTGTTGAAAATAATGTATATCCTGAATTACTTCAATCTAAAAACAAAGGAAGAAAAATTAAATTTAAAGATATTAGCTTATCTATAAAGAGCAATATTTTGAGATTTGCCAGAGCAATTCCTTATCTCTATGGATATTACACCGGAAAAAATAAAAAAATTCCTGGATTGTAACTATAAAAAATGAAATTTCCAAAGGTCGCAATAATAATCTGTAGTTATAATCAAGAAAAACTTCTTGAGAAGTGTCTTGAGAGTTTGTATAAAAAAACAAATTACAAGAATTATAAAGTTTTTTTTGTAGATGATTCTGGAAAAGGAGAAATAGGAAAGTTTGTTAAAAAGAAATTTAAAAAAGCAGATGTGACAATTAATAAAGAGAATAAAGGATTTGCAGGAGCAAATAATGTTGGAATAAAAAAAGCAATGAAAAATTACAAACCAAGATATATTCTTTTATTAAATGATGATACAGAAATAATTCAAAAAATTTGGCTTAAGAAAATGATTGAGGCGGGAGAAAGCGATAAAAATATAGGAATTCTTGGATGCAAAATTATTTATCCTAATGGAGGTTTGCAAAATATTGGAGGATATTTAAGAAAATGGGAAATTGTAAAGGAATTAGATAAAAATAAAAAAAATTCTTTTGAAGTTGATCACGTTATGGGTGCCTTCATGCTAATAAAAAAAGAGGTTATAAAAAAAATTGGATATTTAGATGAAAATTATAATCCTTATTTATTAGAAGACACTGATTATTGTTTAAATGCAAAAAATGAAGGATTTAAAGTCATAAGTATTCCATATGTTAAAATAATTCATAAAAAGGGGAAAAGTATTGATTCAAAAAAAGATATTGAAAGAATGAAAGTAAGAATAAAAAATGAAATTTATTTTTCAAAAAAGAATCTAAAGGGATTTAATAAATTTTTTAGAATCTTTATTTTTCTGCCAATGGTTGCCCTATTTGAGAAAAAAAGTGATGAGGGCTCTTTAAGATTCCAAAACTTAAAATTTATAAAGAATTTCCTGAGAAATCTTAGATTATATTTTAAATACTTATTTAAAAGAAAAAAATGAAGTTAAATTTTGGATGCGGAAGAAAGAAGATGAAAGGATATATTAATTGTGATGTTTCTAAAGATGTTAATCCAAATTTAATTGTGAATTTGGAAAAAAAACTTCCTTTTAAAAATAATTCTGTTGATGAGATTGTTGCAAATCATGTTTTAGAACATATTGTTAATTTTGTTCCTTTAATGCACGAAATTTATAGGGTATGCAAAAAAAACGCTAAAATAAAGATAAGGACTCCTTTTTATAGTGCTTGGGGACAATTTAATGATCCCACTCATGTTAGATTTTTTAGTCCTTGGACATTTAGTTATTTTGAAAAAGGGAGTTATAGTCATGAAGTTGGAGCTAACAAAGACATGTTTAAAGTTGAAAAAGTAAAAATAAACTTTGGGATTGGGAACTCTTCAAAATTAAATTTTCTCTTTAATCCAATTATAAATTTAAATCATAAGGTTTATTGTAGATTTTTTGCATGGATATTTCCTGCTGCAGAAATAGAATTTGAATTAATTGTAATAAAATGAAAAATAATCCAAAAGAGCCTAAAGTAGCCCTTATTATCGCAACGTATAATCAAGATCAACTTTTAAGAGAATGTCTAACGTCTTTAAAAAAAACTAATTATTCAAATTACAAAGTTTTTTTTGTTGATGATACAGGAAGAAATATTGGAAAAGAAATAAAAAAAGATTTTGAAGTAGAGTTAATTTCAACTCCAGGGCACTCTGGACAAAGTAAAGTTTGGAATGCTGGAATAAAAGCAGCTTTAAAATGGGATTTTGATTATGTCATTCTTCTTGATGATGATATGGAATTTCCAAATAAGAATTGGTTATACAATTTAATCAAGGAAGGAGAAAAAGATAAAAATATTGGAATAATTGGATGTGGATTAGTTTATCCAGATATGAGCCCTCAACATTTTGGAGGATACATAAAAGGTTGGAGAATTACCAAAGAATTAAAAGACAGAAAAGAAGCTTTTGAAGTTGATCATGTCATGGGGTGTTTCATGATGATAAAAAGAGATTTGATTAATCGGATGGGATTGGTAGATGAAATTTTTAATCCTTATTTATTAGAAGAAACAGATTACTGTTTGAGAGCAAAAAAATCTGGATTTAAAATTTTTAGCATACCCTATGTAAAAGTTATTCATAAGAAAGGTAAAACTATTAACACTCAACCAAATTCTCAAAGGATGTTTATAAGGTTCAAAAATGATGTAATCTTTTCAAGTAGGCATTTTAAGATTAAGGATAGATTATTCAGATTGCTAATTTATTTGCCTCTTGTAGCAATATTTAGAAAACAAAAAGATGAGGATGAGCTAGAATTTAAAAATTTTGTATTGAGACGGGAGTTTTTGATTAATTTAGCATTATTAGTTAGTGCGTTTTTTTATGTTAAACTGAATAAACTAAAGTAGTTTTTGATTATAATAATCAAAGCCATAAAAGTTTAAATAGAGAAAAATTTTTTAAAAGTATTATGGAAAATAAAAAAATACCCCTTTTTTGGCCTTATATTCCTAAGGAAAAAATACTTAGAGAAATCTCTGATACTCTTGATACTCGTTGGATAGGTCAAGGCCCAAAGGTAAATAAATTTGAAAAAAAATTTGGAGAAAAATTTGGTTATGAATTCCCTCTTTTTGTTAATTCTGGTTCTTCTGCACTTGAATTGGCTTACCATATAGTTGGATTGAAAGAAGGAGATGAAGTTATAGTTTCAGTTTTAGATTGTACTGCTGGACAAATGGGATTATTAAGAAGAGGAGTTAATATAGTTTTCTCTGATATTGAAAAAGAAACTCTTAACATGAATCCTTCAGACGTTGAACGTAAGATAAATAAAAAGACTAAAGCAATAATTCCAGTTCATTTAGGAGGAATTCCTGTAAATGAAAGAATATTTGAAATTTCTAAAGAACATAATATCCCTTTAATTGTTGATGCTGCTCAACATCTTGAACCTACAAAACTAGAAGGAGATTATATTTGTTATTCTTTTCAGGCAATAAAGCACATGACTACTTGTGATGGGGGGATGTTATGTTTGAATAATAAAGAAGATTACAAAAGAGCAAAACTTCTAAGATGGTTTGGAATTGATAGAGAACTCAAAGAGAGAAAAAACTACCAGGCATGGGAAAAAAGAGAAATGACATTTGACATTAATGAAGCAGGATACAAATACCAACCAACAGATATAGATGCTTGTTTTGGATTAGCAGCAATTGAGGATTTAGAAGATGTAATAAATCACAGAAAATTTTTAGTAGAAACCTATAAGAAAAGATTAAAAAATTTAGAAGATGTTTCTGTTATTGCAGGAGGCTCTGCTTGGTTAATGGGAATTCTCGCTGAAAAAAGAGACGGATTAGCAGAATTTTTAAAAGAAAAAAATATAGAAACAAATCTTATTCATTTAAGAAATGATATCTTTAATGTGCTTGGAGGAAAAAGATTAGATTTGCCTAATATGAATTGGATAGAACCAAGATATTTATATCTTCCACTTAATACAAAGGTAACAAAAGAAGATGTAAATTATATTTGTGACAAAATAGTGGATTTTTATAATACCAAAAAAGATTAGAGCTGAAATTGAGGGATTTAAAAAAAGAATTGCAAAACTTAAAGGGGATTTAATAAAAAGAAATTTTAATGCTTCCTCTAATCTTAAAAATGTTTGAAATTTTGAGAAGTTGGAGTAAAATAAATTAAAACAGAATATATATTTCAAAGAATTAGGTAAGGAAAATGTTGGGTTATATATTTAGTTCTAAAAAAAGAGTGCTGAATAACTAGCATAAAAATCTATTTAAACAGGGTTAATCACTCTTCTCTATGAAAAAAATTTGTTTTACTACAATTGATTGCCCCCCAAATTATTTGGGAGGATATGTTTTATACCACAAAAATTTAATTAAATATATAAAATCAAATTGCAAAAACATAGAAGTTAATTGGGTATATTTCGGAAAAGAAGATAAAACTTTTACAGACGAAGGCGTTAAATATTATGAGTTAAAAACAAATAAGTTAAAATCATTCTTACAATTAGGTAATTATTTTCAACTTGTCAAATTTTTCAATAAAAACAATTTTGATATTATAAATTCTGTTGGAGGGCCTTGGACTTTTTTTTATAAAAAGAAAAAAAATCAAAGGATAGTTCATACCTTTCATGGAACTATTTATTACTTTAATAAAAATCATTTTAAAAGATTTAATTTTCTTTTGGGAGCTTTTTTCTCTCCTTTGCTAATTATAAATTGGTTGCAAGATAAACCCCATAAAAATGCTGATAAATTAATTTGTGTCTCTGAAAAAGTAAAAAAACAGGTTGAAAAATTATATGGAAAAAGAAAAAATGTTACTGTCATCAGAACAGGTGTTGATTTAAAAGATTTTAAACCTAAAAATAAAATAATCACAAGAAAGAAACTTAATTTAGATGAAAAAAGAATATATGGACTTTATGTTGGCAGAGGAGGATTCTGGACAAAAGGATTAGATAGAGCAATTGAATTAGGAAAAGAAATTTACAACAAAAATAAAAATTTCAGACTTATTGTGATTGGACCAGATTATAAAAAAGTCAAACATCTTATTAAAGAAAAATTTGTAATTTTTCTTCAAGGCATTCCAAGGGAAAAAATGCCTTTGTATTATTCAGCTTCTGATATGTTTTTTTGCATGTCAAGATATGAAGGCGGAGCGCCAACGCTGGTTGTATCAGAAGCAATGGCTTCTAGATGTTTATTAGTTTGCTCAAAAGATTCTGATCAAGAAATTGTTAAAAATATGGAAAACAGCATTATATTAGAAAAATTCGAAGAAAAAGATGCTAAAAAAATACTTGGTGTTTATAATAACAAATCATTAAAAAATAAAATAATAAAAAACTCTATGAAAAAAATTAAAGATTTGCCTTTGGAGAATTGGGGAAGGGAGTCTTTGGAGGTTCTTCTTTCTCAAGGTAAACATAGGACTTAACAAAAAGAGCTTTAAATCTTACAAGAAGTTTTCCAAAAAAAGGAATTCTCTTAATTGTTTCTCTTATACTTCTCCAATATACCCCTCTAAACAAAAAAGACCATTGTGGAAAAGTATCATATCCGTGAATCATAGTAAAAACTTCTCCAGATTTTGCTCTTATTTTTTTATCTATTCCCAAAACAAAATTTTCTTTTTTTGCTCCAGAACAATTCATAATGAATCCATCTTGATTATTTAAAACAACAGCATCTTTTACTTTATTGTTATGTATCAAATAATTTATGTTTCCTTGTTCAATGGTGTTTCCTTTAAACTCATTAACAAATAAATCTAAAAAATTGAGCATTGGTTTAATCCCTCCAATAAGAGTTCCAGTACAACAAATATTCTTGTCCCAAATTTTTTTAAGTTCTTCCTCTCCATAAATATCTCTTATCCATTCTGAATCTTTTGGTGAATCTCTAATTTTGTTGTCTAGCAAAGAAAAATAAACTTTTTTCCGGTCAAAATCCTGTTTAAAAGGATTCTTTTGAAATATCACATCTGCTGTATCTGCTATTAAAACAGAACCATACTTATTTTTATTTTCCAGAAGGTAAATGTAAGGTAAGAATTCTCTTAAATGAAATATATTTATTTTTTCATTCTTAAACTTCTGGAATTTTTTAAGAATAATTTTATTTTCTTTAAGATAGGGAAAATCAAAAGAATAGGAGACAATCTTAATTCCTCTTGATCTAAAATATTTTTTGGTCTTTTTATAAAGGTTGTTTGTAAAACAGATAATTTCTCCTTTGTAACCATTATTCCTTAAAGACTCTACAAATGGTTTAAACTCTCTGGTTGGATAACTTGGAGAAGATTTCATTACTGATATAACAACTGTTCTTTCTTCCATTGCTTAAACAAAAAAACAGTGTTTAAAAAGATTGTTAGTTCTAAAGATAATTAATTTAACTTCTTATTTAAGTATTCCTTAAATGTCTTTTCAATATATTCTATTTCTTCTACCCCCATTGCTGGATGTATTCCCAACCAGAAAACATTTTTTTCCATGTCATTTGTCTTTTTCAAGTCTCCTACTATCTTATAATTTGACTTTTTATATGCTGGTTGGTGTGTCATATTTCCCCCGAATAAATACCTTGTCCCCACTTTCTTATCATTCAAATAAGAAACCAATTCTCTTCTATTAATTCTATCATCTTTTATCATCAAAGGAAATCCAAAAAAAACAGGATCTGCTTTTTCATACACCTCAGGTAAACCAAAAAAATCTTGAAATTGAGAGAATCTCTTCATATACTCTTTAAAATTATCTTTTCTTTTTGAATTAAAAAAATCCAGTTTCTTTAACTGTTCTATTCCCATTGCTGCTTGTATCTCTGTTGGCTTTAAGTTATATCCAATTCTTGAGAAAATATACTTATGATCGTAAGGAACTCCATCTAATTCAAAATCAAATCTCTTTCCGCAAGTATTATCATGTCCAGGTTTACAATAACAATCTCTTCCCCAATCTCTAAGGCTCCTAACTATTTGATAAATTAAATTATCATAGGTAGATATTGCCCCCCCTTCTCCTGCTAAAGTTATATTATGGGCAGGGTAAAAGCTAAAAGTTGATAAATCTCCAAAAGTCCCACAATTTTTATTATTATATTTTGAACCATATGCATCACAACAGTCTTCGATCACAAAAAGATTATTTTTTTTTGCAATCTCCAAGATATCATCAATTTTTGCAGGGTTTCCTAAAGTATGGGCAAAGAGTATTCCCCTTGTCTTTTTATTGACTGCTTTTTCTAATTCAGATGTTGAAATGTTGTAAGTTTCATCAGAATCCACAAAACAAGGTATAAAATTATGTTGAATTATTGGATTAATTGTTGTTGGAAATCCACAAGCAGGAGTAATTATCTCATCTCCAGGATTTAAATTAAATCTTTCTTTTGCTGCGGCAATAGCCAATAAAGATGCAGAAGAACCAGAATTAACAACCAATGCTTTTCTAGAACCTAAATAATCTGCAAAACTTTTTTCAAATTCAATCCCTCTTTTATCTAATCCTAATTGCCCATTCAATAAAGATTTTATTATTGCATTAACTTCGTTATGGTCATATATAGCCCATCCGGTATAAATAAAGCTCTCCCCAGGAATAAATTTCCTCTCTTTAAAAAAGTTAGGAGTTATCCTATAAATCTCATTCTCCAAATCCTCTTTATTCATTTTCATAACCTTGTATTGTCTTTTTTATTCCTTCTCTAAGTGATATTTTTGGTTCCCAACCTAATTCTCTCAAAGGATTAATATCTGCAAAATAATTTACTATCCCCACATTTTTATGAAATTCTGGGATAGGAACATATTTTACTCTCCCTTTTCCTGCTTCTTCAATAACTATGTTTATCAAATCTATAAACTTCACTCCCTCTCCTCTCCCCACATAATAGACTTCTCCTTTCTTTCCTTTATCTGCAAGAGTTAGAAGTGCATCAGAAACATCCTCAACATAAATGTAATCTCTCTTAAAATTACCATCTCCATAAATCGGAATATCTTTATCTTCTACTGCCTGTTTTATAAGATAATTAAAAGCTGCTTTCTTTTTATTATCTGCCTCTTCATTAGGTCCAAATACATTAGTGAATCTTGCTATTACAGAGTTTAAATTAAAGACATCATTATATATTTTACAAAAATGTTCCGCGGCTAATCTTGTTGCAGAATAAAGTCCGCGCGGATTACATGGAGAATCCTTATTGGCAGGTAATTTCTCCAAATTTCCGTTGACAAAAAATGTGCTTGCAAAAACAATCTTAGCTAAAGGATTGTATTTTTTACATGCTTCTAGCAATGCTATTGTGCCATTACAATTAACATCTATATCTAGATATGGATCTGAATGAATATTATAATTATCAACAGTTGAGGCTAGATGAAATATATAATCCTTATCTTTTAATTCATTTTCTATTTCTTTAACATTTTTATAAATTATTTGGACTTTGTCTTCAAGACCTTTTATATTCTTTAATTTTTTATTAGATCTTGATAAAAGACTTACAGAAAAATCTCTCTCTAATGCTTTTTTTGCTAAATTACTCCCTATAAAACCCAAACCTCCTGTTATAAGTATATCTTTTTTCCCCATCTATTTAAAATTATCTTATCATTTTTAAGGATTATTGGTCTTAAATATATGATTTAAGTTTTAAAAAAGCATATTGCTAAACCAAATAATCTTTATAAAGAATTATTCTATAAAATGCATATGAAAGATTCAAAGGTAGCGATAATAATCTGCACTTATAATCAAGAGAAACTTCTTCAAAAGTGTCTTGAAAGTTTGTATAAAAAAACAAATTACAAGAATTATAAAGTTTTTTTTGTAGATGATTCTGGAAAAGGAGAAATAGGAAAGTTTGTTAAAAAGAAATTTAAAAAAGCAGATGTGACAATTAATAAAAAAAATTTAGGATTTTCTGGAGCAAATAATGTTGGTATTAAAAAAGCTCTAAAAAATTACAAACCAGATTATGTGCTTCTCTTAAATGATGATACAGAAATTATTGAAAAGAATTGGTTAAAAAAGATGGTTGAAGTCGGTGAAAAAGATAAGAAAATAGGTATTTTGGGGTGTAGAGTTTTAAATCCTAATAAAAGCCTTCAATGGCCCTTGGGTATAAATGAAAAAAATAAAGAAATTAAAGAAGTTGGAGAGGTAATTGGTTGTTGTTTGATGTTTAAAAAAGAAGTTTCTAAGAAAATTGGCTTATTAGATGAAAAATTTAATCCTGTTTATGGAGAAGAAAGTGATTTTTGCTTTAGAGCTAAAAAAGCAGGTTTTAAAATTCTTTATACTCCTAATTCAAAAATTATTCATTATGGGCACTTTTCTACAAAAACAATATTCCCTGAAAAAATTTGGTATCTCCAAAAAAAACATGGAATAAGATTAGAATGGTTAAATTATGGAATTTTTAAAATAATCAAATACACTATAATACATTTTGGGTCTGCTATTCTTCATAAAAATGTTATAAAAAGATTAAAACTTCTTCTAAAAGCTTATAAAGAAAACATAAAAAATTACAAAGAAATTAAACAAAAAAGAAAAGAAAGAAATAGTTGGCTGAATTAAACTTCTTTGATAAATTTAGAATATTTCTTCTTGTTTTTCTTTATCTCTTCTGGAAAAGAATTATCTAAAGGGATGTATCTAACATCTTCATTTGGTCTGTCATATAAATCCTTTCCCATTTCAATTTTTTTCTTTATTTCAGAAATATTTTTAAATTGGGGTTTATCTACTTCAATTGCGCAAAAAGATTTCATTTTTTCTATCATTTTCTCTGGAGTTACAAGATACGAAAAATGCCATCCTCCATTCTTTATTAGAGAATCTTTTTCTTTCAGAAAAAATCTTCTAAATCTTATTTTTATATTTCTAACTCGTTTAAACTTTTCTGCATGGGAATCAAATAACTTCTTAAAATTTTTATAAGTACAGGCTTTAGTTCCAACCCATTTATAATCTTTTATTCCATTAAGATAATAATAATACATATTTTGAATAAAGAAAACATAAGGTTTATCTTTCAATATTTCTTTCATTCTTTTAAACTCTTTTGGATTGGGAATTTCGTCAACATCTGAAACAAGAATTATATCTTCATCTTTTGCATTTTGAAGTCCTCTCTTAATTGAACCTCTTTGGTGCCATTCAGATATCCAACGACCCATTTTAAGTTTGCTATCTAAATTTAATCTGTAATTTATTCTTTGCCCATAAGGAAAAAGAGAAATTATCTTGCTAATAGAAGGCCTTATTTTTGGCATGTCATTGACTACAACATAGATTATTTTTTTATCCCATTTTTTAAATCGTTTCTTATTGTTCTTAAAATTTAATTGCTTTGGCTTTCCGCTTTTAGTTTTTGTGGCTTCAACTATAACAAAATAATCAACAACAGAGTCAAGAATTCTTAATCTTAATTCTAAAAGATCTAATTCATTAAAAAAAATGAAACAATCATATATTTTCATATTAAATAACAGAAATCTCCTATTATAAAATTATTGCTTCTTAACCAAACTTCTAATTAATCTAAAATCTTCTTTATCAATGCCCTTTAATATATAAAGCACTCCAAAATAAATGAGAACTGCTACCATAACTTCTATTATTCCAGTTATTAGATTTATGTCAATGAAATAATTGAAACCAAATAAAAATATCCCCATTATAAGAGTTGCAAAAATTGGTTTTCTTAGTCCAAATCCTTTTACAGAAAAGTTAAATTGTTTTTTTGAACTTATTACAAGCATTGCTAAAAAAGTTATTCTGCTTATAGTTGTAGCAACAGCAATTCCTGCAATTATTTGAGATGGTTTATTGAGAAACAAAAAGATTACAACAACATTTAATGCTATATCTACAAGGAGTGCAACTAAAACAGAATTGCTAACTGATTTAGTCTTTTCTTTTGATTGGAAAACAATTGAATATAATGCAATTAAAGGGGTTGTAATTACTAGGGGAATTAAAAAATAAAGGGGCAACGCTGAGGAAAGATATTCTCCCCCATAAATTAAATAAATAAGGTGTTTTGCAATAAATGCTAAACCAATTGTTGCGGGGACTGACAAAATTAGAATGTATCTTATTGTCTTATGGAATCCTCTGTCAAATCTTTTTCCGTGAATCTGTGTGAAAATTGGCAAAAGAATTCCTGACAGAGAAAATAATGAAGCTACTGTAAAAATTAAACTCAATGAAACTCTATAATAAGCAATATATTCTGAAGCAACAAATTTACCAAGCATTAAAGTATCTATTGAACCAAAAAATGCAAGAGAAAGACTTGCAAAAACCATATACTTCCAGTAATTGTTTACTCTGGGCTTATTTATTTTGGAAGTTTTCCCAAACATTAATTTTCTATTTCTTTTTAATAAAATAAAAAAAGTAAGAGCTAAAGTAAATGCACTTGAAATAAAAAATGCAATGAAAATTCCTGTTATTTCCAGAGAATTTGTTAAGATTAAAATTGCCAGAACTGAAAAAATAATTTTTAATACTTGAATTGAACTAGTTAAAAAAACTGGTGTTTTCATATCTTTTTGTGCAAGAAAAAATAATCCTAAAAAATTTCTAAAAGATTCTGCAACTATGTATAAACAGGAAAAAATTAAAGGATAAAATAATAGGGGTTTTTCATAGATATTATATGAAAGGTATTTTGAAAAAATAAGAAGCAAGACTACAACTAAAATTATTAAAAGAAACTTCATTTTTGCTGAATATTTTAAATAACTTCTAGATAATCTTTTATTTCTTTTTCCAAGAGCATCAGAAAGATATCTTAAGAAGGTGCTGTTTATTCCCAAATCTGTAAATGTTAGTGCAATAGTTACAACGGATAAAGCAAGAGCATAAATACCAAATAATTCGGGAAGTAACAATCTTGCAATAATTATTGTTAAAATTAACCCGCCGAATTTTAAAATTAATAACGATAGCAAATTATAAGTAGAACCTTTTAATGCTATTTTTGAGAGGTTTTGTTTTTTTATACTTTTTTCCATATAAATCTTTAAAAGACATGGGGGTTTTTAAATCTGAATATGACAAGTTTGGTTAAAAAGAATATTCTTGAAGTAATGAGAAAAATAAATAAAAAAAGATTTCAAAAATTTTTTGAAAATTTATATCTTTTATCTTTGCATGGAATGGGTTATGGAGAAGGTGATTTTGATAAAGATGGAGAAACATCCTTTTTGAAGCAATTAGGAAAAAATAAAGAAAAATTAGTTATTTTTGATGTTGGAGCGAATATAGGAAAATATTCGCTAGAATGCGTGCGATTTGTAAAGAATTCAGAAATTTATGCTTTTGAACCTTCAAAAAAAACATTTGAAACCCTCAAAAATAATTTAAAAAATTTTAAAGGAATTCATTTACATAATATCGGCTTTGGTAGAAAAAATAAAACCGAGATTTTATTTTATAATGAAAAAAATTCAGGATTGGCTAGTTTGCATAATCGTAATTTAGAACATATGAACATCTTATTTAATAAAAAAGAAAAAGTTAAAATTGAAACTGTGGATTCATTCTGTAAAAAAAATTCAATTAAAGAAATAGATTTGCTAAAAATTGATGTTGAAGGAAATGAATTAAATGTCCTTAAAGGAGCAAAAAATATGTTAAAACAAAAGAAAATAAAAAGAATCCAATTTGAATTTGGAGGGAGTAACATAGATTCAAGAGTTTTTTTTAAAGATTTTTGGAAAATGCTTCATAAAGACTATAATCTTTATAGGATAATTAGGGGAGGGTTGATTCCGATAAAAAATTATAAACATTCCTTAGAACTTTTCGCATTAATAAATTATCTTGCTGATTTAAAATGGTGAAAAAATTATCTTTTTTGAAGAGAAATTTTTTTAATTTCCTCAAAAGTTTTATAAACAATAAAATTTACAGACTTTGATGAAAGATTTAAGTGTTTTTTTTAAAAAGCATGGCCTTTTTCAAGGTTTAAAAATAATAAAGAGATATTTAATTATGAAATGTGTTTATGAACCATTTAATGTGAAGCGAAAATGGATAAAAATTAATGGCTATTATCTTCTTTTAGATTTTAAAACAGAGGGCATTTCTAAAGGATTATATGTTATGGGTTCTAGAGAAATATTAGAAACAGAAATAATGAAAAAAGAGATTAAAAATGAAGATATTTGTTTAGAGGCTGGGGCAAATATAGGTTATTATGCACTCTTAGAAGCTCAAAAAACCAAAGGAAAAATTTATGCTTTTGAACCTGATATAAGAAATATGGATATCTTAAAAAAAGCGATAAAAAGGAATAACTTTAAGAATATTGAAACTTATGAAATGGCTTTATCTAACAAAATAGGAAAAGCAGAAATTTATTTGGAAGAAGAATCAAATATAAATAGCTTAATTAAAGAAAAAGATTTTAAAGGTAAAACTAAATTAATAAACACTACAACTATTGATAATTTTTTCAAAAAAAGAAAAGGGCCAGACTTCATAAGAATGGATATAGAAGGGTTTGAATACGAGGTTTTTTCTGGCATGGGTTCTTTAATTAAAAGCAATAAACCTTTAAGGATAATGGTGGAATTTCATTTTTACAAATATACCCCTAAAAGAGATTTTACAAAAAAAATTAAATCTTTAAAAGAAAATGGGTTCAAGGTGAAGTACCTAATAACTCAAGACAAACCATATTTAAATTTAATGCGTTCTAAAGGATATACTCCTCTCAAAATTATTAATGATTCTCCAAATAAAAGGGCGTTATACGAAAATGTCAAAATGGATGACTTAATTCACTTATTAAAGAAAGGAAATATAATAAGGGCTGGTTTTTTTGAAAGAGTTTAATGTTTTATGAAATAAACCTATTTCTCAATTCTTCTAATGATTTGACTAAATGCAGGACGAGTTATGAAAACCCCCACACTTATTCCAATTATTGTTGTTATTGCAAAGCCCTTGAATAATCCTGCTCCTGCCCATAAAAGGGGAATTAATGAAACAACTGCTGTGAAATAAGCCCCCATAATAATTGCAAATGCTCTTTTTAATCTCTGCTTTAAACTTAAAATTGTTTTTTGCTTTGCTTCATCTAAAATAACTATTTGATCATCAAAACCAGTACCAATTGTTGCTAAAATTCCTGCAATGCTCGCTAAATCTAAATTCCACTGTATTAAAGAGGCAATTCCTAAAATTATTATAACTTCTGAAAAACTAAATAAAATAACCATTAAAGAAGGTTTGAATTTTTTATATCTTACAAAGACAACTAGTGATGCTACTAATAAAGCTGCAATTCCTGCAAAAATTATGAATTTCACAAAATCTTCTCCCAAGTCAGGAGAAATTGTATCTAATTTAGTTATTTCTAATTTATATGGAAGGCTTCCTGTAATTAGTATTGTTTGTAATTTATGCATTTCTTTTTGTGCTTCATCATAAGCAGCATCTTGGGTTTCTCCTGAACCAGAACCAGAAATTGAAATCTGAGTTGTTACTCTTCCTTTTAAGCTCTCTCCAATTAAAAGACTATCAATAAGATTATCATCTACATATAAATCTAATTTTTCAGATAAATAATTTCCTTGAGAACTAGAATTTATCTCTAAATCTTTTGTTACTTCTGCGTGTCTTTCTGCAGCAGCTTCACTCAAATAAACTGAAAACCTAAAATTGCAATAATAATTTCCATCCTGAGATTGGGAACAACTTTCTATTACTGCACAAGTTGCATCATTTCTACAAACAGATGCTATATCTCTTTCACCTCCAATAAAAACAGTTTCATTTAGAATTTTTGCTTCAAACTTTCCTTGTTGTGAAATCATTTCTTCTAAATCACTAGGAGTTGCTCCTGCAATTTCAATTAACATAAAATGATTTCCTTCTAAATCTGAAACAGGACGAACACTTAAATCAGTTAA
>Ga0307421_1000644_pt1 | contig 22287 bp, 21 predicted proteins | sample SalMarWE160270MG_FD_202163 | JGI IMG/M metagenome (GOLD analysis project Ga0307421, IMG submission 202163) | Salt marsh sediment microbial communities from the Plum Island Ecosystem LTER, Massachusetts, United States - WE1602-70 | ecosystem: Environmental > Aquatic > Marine > Intertidal zone >...
GTCTTCTGATTCCCTCCATCTTTTCTGAACCTCCTTTAATTTAATTATAGCTCTTAACTTGGTGTCCAGTAAAGCGGAGGTTCACTTCCACGATCATCAAGATCAATGGCCCCAGTTTCCGGGCAAAAACTCTCAAGAAGGGAGGAGATAAGTTCTAATATTTTTTGCTTTTCAACTATGGAAAAAAGTCCGGCTTTTACTCTGGAATTTTGCTTGACTTTGAGGCAGGGCAAACCCTGGGTGGGTGTTTTGCGTAAACTTTCGGAAGTAGGATATTATTTCAGTTAAAAAAATATTTAAGAAAGTTGATAGTAATGTATTATCATAACCTAAATAAAATAGGGATAATTGTGCTTATTGGTAAAAACGATAAGCCTTAATAAAATAAGAGGTAGGTCTACCCAAAACCAGAGAATATTTTTTCACCAAAGAAAACTACCCCCAAAAGGTTGACACAGACGAACCTACTTCGGCTCTTGACCCGGAGCTAATTGGAGAAGGATTAGAAGTAATAAAAAATTTAGCTGTGGGCGGGATGACTATGGTAGTGGTTACCCACGAAATGGGTTTTGCCCGTTCAGTAGCAAATGAAATAATATTTATGGAGAATGGAAAAATAATGGACCAGGGGACTCCTCATAAACTTTTTACTAATCCTGATCATGAGCGAACCAGGAGATTTCTTTATAAGATAACTGAACTTTATGGAAAGACGGATAAATAAAGATGGAAAATATTACTTTTATTCGAGAAATACTCTTTCCCCCTTTATTAGAGGGAACATTAGTTACTATTAAATTGATAGTTGTATCTATTCCCTTCGGTTTTATTTTGGGGGTTTTGATAGCTGTAGGTCGAGTCTATGGAAATAAGCTGATTTCTTCTTTTTGTGGTATCCATACCTTATTTTTTCGAGGTACGCCTCTATTAGTGCAACTTTTTATCCTCTATTATGGTCTTCCTTCTATAGGTATCTTCTTTTCCCCTTTTGTCGCTGCCGTTATCGGATTTATTCTCTGTAGCGGGGCTTATCAATCTGAATATATAAGGGGAGCTATTCAATCGATAAAGAGTAGACAGATGATGGCTGCTGAAGCTCTGGGGATGACCAGGTCTAAAGCTATTTTATATATTATTCTTCCTCAGGCCCTAAGAAGGGCAATTCCCGGTTGTTCCAATGAGATTATTTATTTGATAAAATATTCTTCACTTGCTTTTATGGTTACTTGTGTAGAGTTAACCGGGGCAGGGAAAATAATTGCCTCTCGTTATTTTGAATATATCCTGGTTTTTGCGGTAGTGGGAGCAATATATTTATTAATGGTTTCTGTGGTTACTAAAGTACTTAATATGTTAGAGAAAAAATTAGAAATTCCCGGGTTAGGATAAGCCTTATTGAGGTGAAATATAAATATTGTAAAAAAATATCAATTTTTTTTCAAAAAAAGAAGGATATTTAAAATTTATGTAGTAATATAAACATATAATATAAACAAAGTAAAAAGTAGAATTTATTTTTATGTTTTTTATTTGACGAATTTTAATATTTAAAATTAAATAACTCTCAGATAGTGATTTTGCTAAAAAATAGACTATAAATATATGATTTTATTAAAATGAGGAACTATAATTTTGGCTAAAATTGGAAAATTAACAATATTATTATTAATATCTTCGGCGGAACAAGAAAAAGAATTAGTAAAAAAAGTAAATAGTTTTGGGTATAAAATATGTATGGGTAAAGTAGGAACAATGAAAAGTGAGGAAATTCTTGCTGCGATAGAAACTGCAGCAAAAAGAGAAGGAATTTTTCATGCCGATAACTATAGAGGAGAACACGCATTATATCATACTGCCCTAAATGCTTTAAAAGGTCTATGCAGAGGAGAAATTGGGATTGGCGATTTTTTAAGAACCACAGGTGTAAAATTTGTCATATTAAAGGGTCCTCTTGATACTACAAAGAATGATTTAGGGGAATGGATTTCCGTAGGTATTTATGGAATGATAGGAGCTCCTATTAAAGGCTTTGAACATGAAGCGATTGGTTTAGAAATTAATACTATCTAAGTTATCATATTATTTGTATACTTATACTAATATATATTGAATGAATTTATTCACCCGAAGGGAACATAATACCATCTCAAAAAAAATTTGTATTAATAAATATTTAAGTATATAATTACTATGATAGTTTTTGTTCCAAATAAAAAATAATTTATAAATAAAATAAAAACCCATAGCCATTAGATAATAGGGGGTGAATTTAATTCATTTCCTATTTTTTTATTTACATTTTAATATAACTTCTTGCTGTTAAATAGATAAGCAAAGTTGTAATATGAAAAAAGTAACGATTTTTATAGGATTCACAGATTCTTTCGCCGTCATAAATGGAGAAGAAGAAAAAGTTATTGAACTTGTAATGGGTATAAATGTAATGAAGACTAGTAATTCTCTACTAAATACAGAAATTATAAAATCAGGGTCAAGAAGGAGGTGGTGGTTAAAGTAACGAGAATAACCGTAATGTAAGAAAATTTATAAAAGGAGGAGAAAAAAATGAAAAAGTTTTTGCTTGTATTTTTGATGCTGATAATAGTTCTGTCTTTTGTCTCGGGAAGGGTTATAGCTCAAGAGCCTACTTTGAGAATAGCGAAACCAGGAGATGTCGGTTCTTTAGACCCTGCTTATTGCGTTAATATAAAGAATGAATTCACAATAATGGATTGCCTCTATAATGGGTTAGTTAAGTATAAACCTGGAAGCTGGGAAGTTATACCCGATTTAGCAGAGAAGTGGGAAATAAGTAAAGATGGCAAGGAGATCACCTTTTGGTTGCGGAAAGGAATTCAATTCCATCATGGATATGGAGAGATGACAGCTGAGGATGTGAAGTTTTCCTTTGAGAGAATTATTGATCCCCAAAATGCATCGCAGGAAGATGTATCCTGGGCTGCCTTAGACCATGTAGAAGTTATTGATAAATATACAGCAAAATTGGTATTAAAAGAACCCTCAGCTCGACTGTTTACCTCAACATTACCAATGAATGCCGGCTTTATCGTTTCCAAGAAAGCTGTTGAGGATATAGGTAAAGAAAAGTTTAACTTTTATCCTATAGGGACAGGACCCTATGAATTTGTTCATTGGATTCCCAATCAAGAGACCATGCTTACTGTTTTTAAAGATTATTGGGGAGAAGCCCCTAAAATAAAAAATTTAAAATTTATTCCTATGTCTGAGGCTTTGACAACAGAAATGGCTCTGGAAATAGGCGAAATTGATGTAGCAGTTATCTCTGAAGAAAGCATACATAGATTTCAAGAGAATTCTGATATTAGTCTTTATCTTAAACCAGATTTAGCTACTTTCTGGATTTTCTTTACTGTCAACAAGCCTCCATTAGACAATATAAAGGTTCGGCAAGCGCTGCGTTATGCTATAGATGTTGATGAGATAATTAAAGCTGCTTATGCAGGAATTCCTGACCAAGCTTATACGTTAATACCTCCAGGAATACTTGGCTATTGGAAAGATGCACCTCGCCGTAAGATTGATATTGAAAAAGCTAAGAAATTACTTGCCGAGGCTGGTTATCCTGATGGACTAACGCTTACTTTTGCCTCAAAGCAAGAACTCATGGGAGATATAATTGGAGAGGTTATTCAATCTCAATTGAAAAAGATAGGAGTAGATTTGGAGATTATTATCCTTGAGGTGGGAGCTTATGCTGATGCAGCTAGAAAGGGGGATACTTATAATATGCTGTATGACGAATATCCCTGTACTACTGATCCAGGCTATGCTACTATGTGGTTTGTCTGCGGTCAGGCATGGAACTTATTCCATTGGTGCAACGAAGAATACGATAAACTCTGGCATCAAGGCGAAGTAACATTAGATCTTGAAAAACGTGCTGGGATTTACCAAAAGATGGAGAAAATAATGGATGAAGATGCAATAGCTGTTTGGGTAATACACGGTGTACGTCCAGTGTGCATGCAGAAGTATGTAGATCCAGGTAGTCTTTTTCCTAATGGTCGTTTAGCTCCTTGGCTAATGTCTATAGAGAAATAAAGTCTCTATTAGAGAAGGGTGCTCTTGAGCACCCTTCTCTATAAAATATAAGGAGAAATAAAATAAATGCTACGATATTTTGTTAAACGGTTAGTTTTGTTGATTCCTACTTTGTTAGGTGCTCTATTTCTTACGTTTTCTTTGATCTATCTTCTTCCAGGAGACCCAGCTTCTACTATGCTTGGTCCTCGAGCTACACCAGAATTAATTGAAGCTTTACAAGTCCGATTGGGATTGGATAAACCAGTATGGGTGAGTTTTGGAAAATACGCATGGGGAATTATCACCAGAGGAGATTTTGGAGAATCTGTTTGGTCGTATCAACCTGTTTCTTCACTTCTCCTACAGGCCTTACCTTATACAATTATATTAGCGGCCTCCAGTATGATTATAGCTATTATCATTGGTATGGTATTGGGGATATTAGCATCAGCTCATGAAGGTTCGGTATTAGATTCAATTATTACAGGATTTTCCCTTATAGCTACTTCTATTCCTAGTTTTGTCGCTGCTTGCTTCTTACTACTCTTTTTTGCAATCTTTTTGAAATTATTTCCTGTTATGGGAGCGGGTGAAAAAGGGAATATTTTAAGCCAATTACATCATCTTATTTTACCTTCTCTCTCCTTAGCTATATCTTGGATTGGTTATATTGCATATCTGCTCCGGAGCACAATGTTAGAAGTTTTTGGTTCAGACTATATTGTAACAGCAAAATCCTTTGGTATTCCTATGCGTTGCATAGCTTATAAATATGCTTTAAAAAATGCAATTAAACCGGTAGTAGCGCTTGTTGGATTAGGTTTAGGTAGCCTTTTTGGCGGAGCTGTTTTTGTAGAAGTTATATTTAACCGACCAGGATTAGGGAAAACTATTGCTGATGCTGTTTTTGCTCGCAATATACCGGTAGTGCAGGGCGGAATTCTATTAGCCTCCTTTTTATATGTTTTATCTAATTTAGTTGCAGATTTATCCTATGCCTATTTTGATCCCCGTATACAATATGAATAATAAGGAGAGGCAAATTGATGGTTGATAATAAAAAAGGAAACAAACATTTCTTGCAAATATTGAATAGCTTTAAAAAGAAAAAGCATCAACAACTGAAAAATATAGTTAGAATTTTTAGTATTATTTTGAAGGACCGTAAAGGCATTTTAGGTGTTACTATTATTGGAATAATTCTTTGTTGCGCAATCTTTTCCCCTTGGATAGCACCTTGTGATCCATATGAGCAAGAGATTGCGAATCGTTTTGCTGCTCCTTCATTAAAACATTTATTGGGTACGGATAATCTTGGTCGCGATATTCTAAGCAGAATTATTTACGGAGCTCGAATTGCAATGACTGTTTCCATAGGAGGAGTATCAGTAGCAGTGGTAGTTGGAGTCCTTTTGGGAACTATTGCTGGGTATAATGCAGGAAGAGTTATTGATAACGGGATTTTATGGATTGTAGATGTTATTAGAGCTTTCCCCCAAATTATTCTTATACTGGTCTTGGTTGCTGTCCTTGGACCTTCTACCCTTAATATGATTATGGTTTTAGCTCTTACGGCTATGCCTCGATATACAAGAGTAGCTCGAGCAGAAACATTATCAATAAAAGAGGAAGAATATATCTTTGCTGCTAAATCCCTGGGGGCTAAAAATAAGAGAATAATTTTAAAACATATAATTCCAAATATTTTACCACCAATTATTATCTTGGCCGGCGTGGATATGGCTGTAATGATTATGATCGAAGCAGGTTTGTCTTTTTTGGGTTTGGGCGTTAGACCACCAACAGCGTCATGGGGAATAATACTTAGATATGGTTATAGATATATTCGGCTTTCTCCATGGATGATCATCTGGTCTTCAATAGCTATAGCAATGGCTATGTTAGGCTATTCTCTCTTTGCTGAGAGCCTAAGAATTGCCCTCAATCCAAAAGATAGCATAGAAAAACAAGCAGGAGTATAGGAAGGATAAAATAAGTGGGTAAAGAATTGTTAAGTATTAAGAATCTTATAGTTGAGTATTTAACTATAAGAGGAAAAGTGAGAGTAGTTAACAAAGTAAATTTAACTATTAATAAAGGTGAGGTGCTCTGCTTAGTTGGAGAATCTGGCTGTGGTAAAAGTACATTAGGATTGTCTATATTACAACTCCTTCCTGAATCGGGAAAAATTATAAACGGACAGATTATAATGAAAGGGCAAAATCTCCTTGAACTTCCAGAAAAGACTATGAATGAGAAAATAAGAGGTAAAGAAATTGCTATGATTGCTCAGGACCCCCAAAGATCACTTAATCCTGTATTTAAGGTTGGTGATCAAATAATAGATGTATTACGTTTTCATGAAGGAAATAGAGACCAAAGAGATAGATCTACTAAAAATACCTTACAGCCCTCACGCAGGAAAGCTCTTTGGAAACAGAAAGCTATAAATATGTTAGATAAGATGGGAATAGCTGATGCTGGGGATCGAATACGAGAATATCCTTACCAGTTTAGTGGAGGTATGAAACAACGGGTAGTGGCCACTATGGCTTTTATCAGTAATCCTTCTATGCTAATTGCTGATGAACCGACAACTGCTTTAGATGTTACCATTCAAGCTCAAATAATAAACCTTTTAAAAGATTTAATTAAGGAATATAAGACTGCTGTTCTTTACATTACCCATGATTTAGGAGTTGCATGGGAGATCAGTGATCAAATAGCAGTTATGTATGCTGGGAGTATAGTAGAGAGTGCAAATACGGAAAGCTTATTTAAAAAAAGAGAACACCCTTATACAGAAGCTTTGCTGGGATGTTTACCGGGAAATATGATGAGAAACAAAACGCAAAAAAAACACCTAAACACAATACCTGGCCAAGTACCCAATCTTATTAAACCTCCTTCTGGGTGTAGATTTCATCCAAGATGTCCTTATTCTATGAGAATATGCAAAGAACAGCAACCAATCTTACGAGAGGTCTCGCCTGGACACTCTGTGGCTTGTTTCAAAAAGGAGAGTAGATAGTAATGCCATTACTTCAAGTAAAAAATTTATGTACCTATTTTAAAAAAGATGCAGGAGCATTATCCAAACTATTTGGACGGGGAACTAAAATAGTACGAGCAGTGGATGGTATAAGTTTCAATATTGAAGAGAGGGAGACATTTGGATTGGTTGGAGAAAGCGGTTGCGGAAAAACAACTGTTGGTAACTCGGTTCTTCGTTTAGTTGAACCTACCAGTGGTAAAATATTTTTTGAGGGTAAAGATTTATTAAATATGGGGGATAAGGAGTTACATAAGTTTCGTTTAAAAGCTCAATTAATATCACAAAATGCCCGTTCTTCTTTGAATCCTCGGATGAATGTGGGAGAAATCTTAAGCGAACCTTTCGAAATACATAAGGTAACAAATTACGAGGATGAGATCGAGGAAAAAGTCTGTAATCTCCTGAAAATTGTGGGTCTATCTCCCGATGATGCAAATAAGTATCCTCATGAATTTAGTGGAGGAGAAGCACGAAGGATTACTGTAGCTCGAGCGTTGGCATTACATCCAAAACTTGTAGTAGCTGATGAACCAACCTCAGGCCTTGATGTTTCTATTACGGCTCAGGTCATAAATTTAATGCTTGAAATGCAAAATAAATTTGGATTAGCATATCTTTGGATTTCTCACAACTTGCATATTATTAAGCATATCAGTGACAAAATAGCTGTTATGTATTTAGGAAAAATTGTAGAAATGGGTTCGAGAGAAAATATTTTTCAAAATCCTCTTCACCCTTATACTCAAGCTCTTTTCTCATCTGTTCCTGATGTAATGTCAAAGAAAAAAGAAAAAATTATCTTAGAAGGAGAGGTTCCAAGTCCCATAAATCCTCCTACTGGTTGTCGGTTTAGTCCTAGATGTTGGCAAGTTAATCCTCTTTGCAAAAGTAAAGAACCGAAACTTATCGAAATTGAGAATTGTCATTGGGTTGCTTGTCATCGATGTAAAACTTAAAAGCTTTCAATAAATAGTATAATATAAAATTATTTTTTGAAAAATCAAAATTTAATGAAAATTATAACAATTTAACTGTATTTTAAATAATATTATTAGGAAAGGCAAGAAAATGAAATTTTCGGATAAAATAATCAAAGTTAATCTTTCAAACGGTTTAGTGAAAAAAGAGAATATTTCGGGTGATATTTTACGAAAATTCCTTGGTGGAAGAGGACTCAACGCTTATTTTCTACTTAAATATACAAATAAAAAAATTAAAGCATTTGACCCGGACAATATACTTATCTTCTCCTGTGGACTGTTAACTGGGACTAATGCTTTATCCTCTGCGCGCATTCATGTTGGAGCAATATCACCTCTTACCAACCTATTAGGAAGTTCGAATGCGGGTGGTTTTTTTGGTGCAGAAATGAAAGCTTGCGGTATTATTTCCTTGCTAATTACGGGAAAAGCAAAGAAGCCTGTTTATTTATATATTCAAGATGAAGACGTGCAAATAAAAGATGCGACTAAACTGTGGAACTTAAGTACACATGAGACTCAAGAAAAAATCCAACAGCAAATTGGTGATGATAGTGTTAAATCTGCTGTTATTGGTCCTGCTGGAGAAAAGCTCGTTAATATATCCTCTATTATATTTTCTTCTGGTGATGCAGCTGGAAGAACCGGGTTAGGAGCAGTAATGGGGTCTAAGAATTTGAAAGGAATAGCGGTTCGAGCTACAAAAAAGGTTCATGCACTTAAAACTGAAAGAATTAAAGAAATTACTAAACGTCATTTAAATGAAATGAAAAACTCCCCTGGTTATGAGGAATATTCAAAATACGGCGACTCTACCTCGGTAAAATGGGTTGATAAATTAGGCGCGGGGTCTGTTTATAATTACCGAGATGTTTATTTTAAGGGAGTAGATACGGCTGACGGTTTAAGCCTTAAAGATTTTAAAATAAAACGCAAAAGTTGTTTTAACTGCCCAATTCACTGCAGGGCTATGATAGAAATTGATCAGGGTAGACATAAAGGCTTTATAGGAGAGAGGCCCGCTTTTGAAGCAATGGAGGCTTTTGGGCCAAGGTGTGGTAATGCAGATGCGGTTGAGTCTGTTTATTTACATAATATGTGCAATAAGTGGGGAATGGATTCCATTGAGGTTGGAAGTCTTATCGCCTTTGTTATGGATTTACATGAACGGGGCATTCTTACAGAGCAAAAAATTGATGGTTTAAAGCTTGGGTGGGGTAGTCCGGAAGCAATGGAAGCATTAGTAGAGAAAATAGCTTTACAGAGCAGCTGGCTTGGTAATCTTCTTGCGCAGGGTATTAGAGAAGCTGCAAACATAATTGGAAATGGAGCAGAACGATACGCTTATCATGTCAAAGGACTCTCTATGACTGCTATGGACCCTCGAGGTTTCAAAGGTTCAGGTTTAGGTTATGCTATAAGTAATCGAGGGGCTGATTTTGCTAATGTTTATACTCGCCTTGAGTACGCTTATATTCCCCAAAAAGCTAAAGAGGTCTTTGGTAACGAAAAGGTAGCTGACCGCCTTTCCGAAGAAGGTAAATCATTAATGGTAAGGGTTACTTTTTATGTGAGTGCAGTTATAGATGCCCTTGGCATTTGCAAAATACCCTACCTTGGTTTATTAAATAATTATGATTTGACCATTGCTTCTGAATTAATTGGAGCTTTGATTGGCTGGAATATTTCTCCTGAGGAATTATTTCAGTGTGGGGAGAGAATTGTCAATGCAGAGCGTCTCTTTAATATCCGTCGAGGAGCAAATAGATCTGACGATATTTTACCTGAGAAATTTCTTAAAGAACCAATTGATAAAGGAGTTTGCAAAGGTTCAGTAGTTAATCTGGAAAAAATGCTGGATGAATTTTACTCACTAATGAAGTGGACTTATAAAGGAATTCCCACAAAAGAGAAGGTTATAGAGTTAGGTTTAGAAGAAATATATACCCATCCAGAAAAGTTATCTTTCTCTGATTAGTTTGTTATTTTTATTACGTTATTCGAACTCAAAGAGTATGTAAAGTAATTAAATATTGAGATAAGGGATAAATTTGGTAATGAAAGCAGTAAGAGTAAATAATAAGGTTTCTTTTCCGGTATTCCGTGGTCTTACTAAGACTCAAATGAGGTTTATTTATTCAGCAAGTTTAGAGATTATGAAACGGACAGGAATGCGATTTTATAGCCGTGAGGCTATCAATTTATTTAAAAAGGCAGGGGCTTCTGTATCTGATGGTAATCTTGTACGTATACCTTCTCAGTTAGTAGATAAAGCTTTAGCTACTGTTCCTAAGCAAATTATAATTTATGATCGTTTAGGTGCTCAAGCAATGACATTGGGAGAACAGAATACTTACTTTGGAGTTGGTTCTGATTGTATGTATATCTGGGATGTTTATACGAATAAACGAAGAAAAGCGATATATAATGATCTGATAAATGGTATAAGGGTTGCTAATCATTTGCCAAATATTGACTTTATAATGTCTATGTATCTTCCATCCGATGTTAATCAGCAAATCTATGATCGCTACCAAATGCAAGCTATGCTTTTAGAGTCGAAAAAACCCATTGTTTTGATTAATAATGACCTCCAAGGATTAAAAGATTGTATCGAGATGGCAAAAGTTGTAGCCTGAGGTTCAGAAAAGTTTAAGAAAAAACCCTTTACAATTTGTTATGTTAATGCTGCGTCACCGACGCAACATAATAGAGAAGCTGTAGAAAAGTTGTTGTATTGTGCAGAGCATAATTTGCCATTAATTTATATTCCAGGTGGTCATTGGGGTGTAAATAGTCCCATCACAGCTGCTGGTGCTTTAGCGTTAGGTAATGCCGGTCAGCTGGGTGCATTAGTATTATCCCAACTAAAGCAAGAAGGAACACCCTTTATTGTAGGTGACAGTAGTGGATCAATTTTAGACATGAAGACTATGAATAGTTGCTATGTTTCACCAGATTCCGGGCCTTTTGATTGGGATATGGCTCGTTACCATGGTCTTCCTACCTTTGGTATCGCGGGGGTTGTAGTAATTCAAAAATATTTGACTCTCAGGCTGTTGCCGAGGCTGCACTCTCTATTTTTGCCGGGGCCCTCAGCGGGATTGATTTAATACATAATGTAGGATATCTTGATTGCGCCATGACCTTTTCATTAGAGTTACTTGTTTTTGTGACGAGATTATCAGCTGGGTCAAGCGATATTTACGTGGATTGGAGCTAACTGAGGAAACTCTACCCCTGGATTTGATTAAGAAAATCGGTTCTGACGGAAGTTTTTTAGAAACAGAGCACACTCTTCGTCACTGTAAAGAGAACTGGTACCCTGAATTAATCAATTGTCAGAATTATAAAAGGTGGAATGATGATGGCTCATTATCATTAGAGGAGAGAACTAATAAAAAAGTGAAAGAAATTATTAAAACACATCAAAGTAAACGATTTCCAGAAAATATTATTGCGCAAATAAAGGATATAATTACTCGTGCTACAAAATAAATTAAATAACTAAAATTAGAAATAAGTAATACCTTTGGTGAGTAACAGAGAAGATTTTTACCTTTAATAAAAAAAGGAGGAATAGAAATAATGGATGGAAATAAAAGAGTAGCAGATTTTATTTGGAATATCTCTTGGAATGATTTACCAGAGGAAGTTCACCAAAAAGTTAAGTTGTGCCTACTTGACACACTGGGGGCTACTATTGGTGGAACTCTTACTCCCGTCAGTAAGATTACCGCAAATTATATTACGAAATTATGGCCTGGGAATGAAGCTACTATTCTTTTGTATAATGCTCATTCTAGCGCAGCAGGTGCAGCGTTTGCTAATGGCTACGCGCTGCCAATGCGCTCGATATTGATGATGACGCTAAGTATACTCAAGGTCACCCAGGTGCACAAATCTTTCCAGTATCCTTAGCTGTATCAGAGAAAGTAAATGCTAATGGTAAGGAAATGTTGACAGCTATGGTGTTAGGCTACGAAGTTGCTCACCGTGTTGGTCGTTGCTGGCATGATCATCATAAACTATAACAAGCTTGTGGTTCGTGGGGCTCGGTAGTTAACGCAGCAATCGCAGCAAAATTAATGAAATTAAGTAAGAAGAAAATAAAGAATGCGTTGGGAATTGCAGAATATCACGCACCTAACTTGCCAATAATGCGTGATATTGATACTCCAGCAATGGTTAAGCATGGAATAGGATGGGGAGCAGCAACTGGCATTATATCTGCTGAATTGGCAGTGGAAGGTTTTACTGGCATACCCAGCATCCTGGGTTTTAAGAAATACCAAGATTGGGTATCTGGTATTGGGGAAAAGTATATTATGGTTGACGGGGTCCATTTCAAAAAATATCCTTCTTGTAAATGGGGGCATCCTGCATTTGCTGCTGCATCAAAACTGATGCACAGACATAACATTAAAGTAAATGATATCGCAAAGATTGTGGTGGAAGGGTTTCACGAAACAGTATGTTTGAAAATTAAGCATCCACGAACAGAAGAGGAAGCGCAGTTTAGTGTAGTCTGGCCGCTGGCTGCTTTACTTATTGATGGTGAGTTGGGTCCGAAACAGATGCTATCACATCGTTACAATGATAAAAAAATTCTCTCGTTAGTTAATAAAATAGAGTTAGTAGAATCGAAAGAGGTAGATGGTTTATATAGTGGTATCCGTGAAAATAGAGAAGAAGACCCGAATGCGTATTGGTCTGCGGCAGTAAGAATTACCTTAAAAAACGGGCAGAGTTTTTATTCGGGAATTATGAAATACGAGGAGTTATGGAATGAGGAACAACTTAAAAAAAGGTTTCGTTGGATTACTAGTTATGTTATAGATAATGAACGTATAGAAAAATTACTGGATATAATACAAAATTTTGAGAATCTATCATCTGTTAGTGAATTAGCGGATTTAGTGCGTGTGCCTTAATGCTACTGGTTGACGAAATAAATTATTAAATTAAAATGGAAATCAATTTCATAATAAGAAATTATAAGTTGACTGGAAAATGATATTTTTAAGACATTGCAGTTTAAGCTCCTCTCTAAAAACGAATGTCAGAGGATTTAGTCTGCAGTGATGTATATCCTAGAATATATTTATATAAAAATTAAAGAAAGGCAGGTAACAAAAATGTCGCAAGAAATTAGAAATGAAATTAGTTTTAAAGTATTAACTCGTAATCAAATTAAGGAGATTCATTCAGCTAGCCTAAAAATTTTAGAGAAAACCGGAGTTAAAGTTTTTGACGAGGAAGCTATAGCTCTTTTAAGGAAAGCAGGCTCAAATGTTGTGGAAGGTAACATAGTGAGGATACCCCCTCGTTTAGTTGAAGAAGCATTGTCTGGAGCACCATCGAAAATAACCATATATAATCGAGATAAAAAACCTTCCCTTTTTCTTGAGGAGGGTAAGGTCTATTTTGGAACAGGTTCAGATTGTCCTAACATTATTGATTTATTTACTGGCAAGAGAAGGTCATCAGTAAAAGAGGATGTAGCTAAATTAAGTTTATTTTGCGATTATCTTCCCAACATTGACTTTGTAATGTCTATGTGCTCTGCTTCTGATGTTTCTCCTGCTGTATTAGATAGACATAACTTTGAGGCTATGGTGTTAAATACCAAAAAACCTATAATTTTTACAGCATTCGATAAATGTGGATTTGAAGACATTCTGGAAATTGCTACAGTAATAGTTGGAAGCCCTGAAGAACTTCAGAAACATCCGTTTTTGATTCTTTATGAGGAACCTACATCTCCCCTAGAACATAGTGAGCCTTCGCTGCAAAAGCTGCTTTTAGCTGCTGAGAAAAATATTCCTGTAACTTATACTCCAGCACTTTTGGCTGGAGCAACAGGTCCGGTTACTTTGGCTGGAATGTTGGCTACAGGGAATGCTGAAATTTTAAGTGGGTTAGTAATGCATCAACTAAAGCGAAAAGGAGCTCCTTTTATCTATGGTGGAGGTTTTGATGTAATGGATATGTCCACTACGATAGACGCATATGCAGCACCTGAGACTCTTCTTACTGATGCTGCAGGCTGTGATTTGGCAAGATATTATAACCTCCCTATTTTTAGTATTGGTGGAATTAGTGATGCTAAAATTCTCGACCAGCAGGCCGGGGCTGAGATAGCTCTGTCTTGTCTTATGGGGGGATTAAGCGGTGCAAACTTACTTCACGATGCAGGATACCTTGAATCAGGGATGACCTCTTCTTACGAATCTATTTTATTAAATAATGAAATTATTGGAGAAGTTAAGCAGATACTAAAGGGGATTGAGGTGAATACAGAAACATTGGCAGTAGATGTAATTGACAAAGTAGGACCGGGTGGCAATTTTCTTGTAGAAGAAGCTACTTTAAAGAACTTTAAAAAAATATGGTATCCCAAGTATTTAGATAGACAAAGATATCATGCCTGGGTTGATAGTGGTAAAAAAACTCTTTTCGATAAATTGAATATAGGGGCAAAGAAAATACTTAAAGAGTATACTCCCGAGCCTGTTTCTTCTAAAATTAAAGAGAAAATAGAAGAGATTATAAGAAAAAGAGAAAAGGATCTTTAAACCTGAATTTCGATGTGGATATTTTAAGGAAAGAGTTAGTGTATATCGCTATTAGTTTTAAAGATAAAAGTCCTGATATAGGTGTATTACTTTTAGAAAGATTAATAAAAGTATTTTTTAGAGATTATTTAAAATATTAAAAGGAGAATCTAAGAGATGGGAAAAGTAAAATCCTTAGTACGAAAAGGGATATTAGACTTAAAACCTTATATTCCTGGCAAGCCGATCGAAGAAGTAAAAAGAGAATTAGGTTTAAAAGAAGTTGTAAAATTAGCCTCCAATGAAACTTCCATAGGTCCCTCCCCTTTAGCGGTAGAGGCCATAAAAAAAGAAGTAGAAAATATTAACCTTTATCCTGAAGGTTCAAGTAGAGTATTAAGAGAAAAAATAGCTCATAAATTAAATATTGATAAAGAGATGATAATTGTTGGTAATGGTGGAGATAATATCATTGATCTTATAGGGATGGCTTTTATTAATGAAGGCGATGAAGTAATTACCGGAGAAATTACTTTTCCTGCTTATGAAACTATAACTAAAATTATGGGAGGAAAATTAATTTCTGTTAAACTTAAAGATTTTAGGTTTGATTTGGAAGAAATTGCCCAAAGAATAAATGAAAAAACTAAAATTGTTTTCTTATGTAATCCCAATAACCCCACCGGGACAATCGTTGATAAGGAAGCAGTGGATAGATTTATAAAACAAGTTCCTGAGGATGTAGTTGTAGTCTTTGATGAAGCTTATTATGATTATGTGGAAGATCAGAATTATCCTAATAGTTTATCTTATGTTCTAGAGGAAAAGAATGTAATTGTTCTGCATACTTTCTCTAAAATAGCTGGAATAGCAGGAGTTCGAATTGGTTATGGCATAGCCAAACCAGAGTTAATTGGTTATTTAAATCGAGTAGTGAATCCATTTGCTACCAATCGGTTAGCTCAAGTAGCAGCCTTAGCTTCTTTAGATGATGAGGAACATTATAAGAAAGTACTGAAATCAAATCAAGAAGGTAAAAAATATCTATATAAAGAGATAAAAGAATTGGGACTTTTTTACCTTCCTACAGAGGCAAATTTTGTTTTTATTGATTTAAAAGAAGATAGTAGACCTATTTTTGAAAAATTATTAAGAAAAGGAGTAATTGTTCGGCAGGGAAAGACCTGGGACTGTCCAAATTTTATTCGGGTTACTATTGGAACAGCTTATGAAAATAAAAGATTTATTCAGGCTATTAGAGAAGTAATGGGTTTGTAGTTCTAGGAGGTAAAATGAAAAAATTATTGACCGGTAATGAAGCTGTTGCTGAAGGAATAATTGAATCAGGAGTAGAAGTGGTCTGCGGATATCCTGGGACTCCCTCAACAGAAGTAATCTTGACTTTGCTGTCTCGAAAAGAAGAATTAGGGATTCACATAGAGTGGAGTACGAACGAAAAGGTAGCTTTTGAAATTGCTGCTGGTGCTGCCTGGGCTGGGAAAAGAGCCCTGGTTACCATGAAGATGTCGGGAGTGAATGTAGCTGCTGATTCTTTAGCTTCCGTTGCTTACAGCGGATGTACCGGGGGATTGGTTATATTTGTGGCTGATGATCCGGGAGTAAGTGCCGGTATGCCCGAAGAAGATTCCCGCTATTATGCTAAATCAATGGTAGTCCCCATGCTCGACCTTGCTTCCCAGCAGGAGTGTTTAGATTATGTGAAACTTGCCTCTGAAATTTCAGAGAAAATTGGAGGTCCTATTTTTTTAAGATCAACCACCGATATCTCCCATGTTGCTTCTGATGTTGAAATAGGTAAAAAATTGAAATTGGAAAAAAGAGAAGCGCATTTCGAACGTAATATTGCCAAATATACCAAGGCAGGTGCTGCCTGGTGTATGGCTCAACATCAGGATGCACTTAACCGATTGGCCGAAGCTTCTAAAATTTGCGATTCTTATATTACCGAATCCGGGATAAAAGTAAATGAAACCCACTTTGAAGATGGCAGTAAACAGGGAGTAATTTATGCCGGAGCAGTGGAAGGCAATTTTAAAGAGGCCTTAAAAAAAGATAATTTGAAACTATCCTGGTTAAAAATAGGAATGGTTCACCCCTTGCCCGAAGAGAGGATAAAAAAGTTTTTGGAAAAAGTAGACAGGGTGCTTGTCTTAGAAGAATTAGACCCTCTTATAGAAGCGGAAGTGATAAGGATTGCCTATCCCTTAAACAAGAAAGTAGAAATTTTAGGAAAATTTGATAAAACCCTTTCTCTAATCGGAAATTATTCTTTTAAAAAGATAAAAAATGCCCTGGAAGTTCTTTTAAAAACAAAACTTGAATCCGGGCAGGATCCTAAAATTTTAAAGAGAGCTAAAGAATTAGAAGTCAAACGTCCTACTTCTTTCTGTATAGGTTGTCCCCACCGGGGGACTTATTTTGCTCTAAATAAGGCGATTAAGAATTTAAAATATAAAAAAGATGAAATTATCATTACCGGGGATATAGGATGTACCATTTTAGGTATGAGCAAACCTTTTGAGAGTTGCTGGACTGAAGTGGCTATGGGAGCGAGCATAGGGTTGGCCCAGGGATTTAAATGGGCGGGAATTAAAAAACCGGTGATAGCTACCATAGGAGATTCTACTTTTTTCCATGCCGGTATTCCTCCTCTTATTAATGCAGTCTACCAAAAGGTCCACTTAACAGTAATTATTTTAGATAATGGATGGACTGCCATGACCGGTTTTGAAGAAAACCCCGGGACTATTAATTTAAATGGAGTTACTAATACCAAGAGAGTTGATGTTGTCGAGATTTGTCAAGGCTGCGGGATAGAGGATATTCAGATAATTGACCCCTATCAGAGTGAAAAAGCAACAGACGCAATAATGAAGGCGATAGAATATCCGGGTGTTTCGGTAATAGTTTCCCGCCGGGAGTGTGCTCTTCAAGCTAAAAGAAAAAAGGTTAAATTCCCCCAGCGCAAAGTAAATATAGATAAATGTACCGGCTGCAGGATATGCTTGAGTTCTTTGGCCTGTCCGGCAATGGTATTTCATCCTAAAGATGCCAACAGTAAAGCCTATATGGAAATTACTTCAGCCTGTTTTGGCTGCGGATTATGTGAATTTACTTGTCCGACAGGGGCGATAGAGGTGATAAAAGATGGAAAGTAATTTTTATTTAATCGGAGTAGGTGGGCAGGGAGTAATAAGGTTAGGGCAAATTATTGCCGATTATGGATTAAAAAAAGGTAAGAAAGTTAAATTTTTTAAAGAAGTGGGTATGGCTCAGAGAGGTGGTCCGGTTCATTGTGAAGTTAGGATAGGCAATGTATTTGGATCGAGGATTTCTCCTCTCTCTTCTGATATAATGGTAGTAATGGAATTATCCGAAGGTTTAAAAAGTTTAGAATTTATTAAACCGGGAGGAACAGTTATATTAAATAGAAAAAGGATATATCCTATTGATATAATGGCTCATCCCGAAAAATACCCTCAGGATGAGGAGATAATCAAATTATTTAAAGAAGCAAAAGCAAAAATAGTCTGGATAAATGCCGGGAAAATAGCCTCAGAGGCAGGACTTCCTATTGCAGAAAATATTGTCTTGCTGGGTGCCCTCTCTTTTATCTCCTCATTTGATAAAGAATTTGTTATTAATATGTTAAAAAAACATATCCCTCGCGAATTAGATAAAAATATTTCTGCTTTTCGCGAAGGGTACAAGACAGCAGAAGGAATGGATAAATGAAAAGTATGGAAAATTTTTTTAATCCTCATTCAGTAGCTATCTTTGCTTCAATGAAAGAAGGAAAAACCGGATATGAAATAGTAAAAAATATGGTGGATGGAGGGTTTAAGGGAGAAATTTACCCCATAAATCGCAGCAGAGGTGAAATATTTGGTCAAAAAATTCATCCGGAGTTTAATGATTTAGATATTGATTTAGCTGTTATTGCTATTCCGGGGCAATTTATTCCTTCACTTTTAGAAGATTTGGGGAGAATAGGCGTTAAGTCAGTAGTTATAATTTCTGCCGGTTTTTCAGAAGTAGGAAACATTAAGGAAGAAAAAGAAATAAAAAATATAGCTAAAAAACATCAAATGAGAATTATAGGCCCGAACTGTGCCGGCATTATGAATACCACTTGTAATCTCTTTGCCAGCATCGAAGTCAGGGCCCTGCCGGGTGAAACTGCCTTTATCACTCAAAGTGGCGCTCTGGGTGGGGCAGTCTTAATGATGGCAGAAGAGTTGGGTTTTGGTTTTTCTAAATTTGTAAGCTATGGGAATAGATGCGATGTAAGCGAAGTAGATTTAATTAAATATCTTGAAGATGATCCCCAGACTAAAGTTATTGCTCTTTATATTGAAGGGTTAGAAGAAGGAAGAAGTTTTTTAGCTCAAGCCAGAAAGACCGTTCTTAAAAAACCGATTGTTGCTATTAAGGCGGGGAAGAGTAAAGCCGGGATGAGGGCAACTTCCTCTCATACCGGTTCTCTGGCAGGGGAAGATAAAATCTATGATGCTGCTTTTAGGCAAGCCGGTATTTTACGTGTAGGAGGGCTAGAGGAGATGTTTGATTTATGCCGGGGTCTGATTCATTATCCGAAAATCAAGGGAAATAAGATCGGGGTAATTACCAATTCAGGGGGACCCGCAGTATTGACTACGGATAAATTAGAGGAATTGGGATTAGAAGTCCTTGAACCATCCGAAGGTTTAAAGAATAAACTGAAAGAAATTCTCCCTCCCCATGTCTCTTTGGGAAATCCCTTTGACCTTCTGGCTTATGGGAGTGCAGAAACTTTCGCTTCAACATGTAAGGTCATAACCCCCGAATATGATGCCATAATTACTATTTTTGTTCCAACTGCCTCTATGGATTCTACGGTAATTGCCCGGGCTTTAGGAAAAGTAAAAGAGGAAATAAAAATACCTATATTTGCCAGTTTTATGGCCGGTAGATTAGTAAAAGAAGCGATTGGCGAATTAAAAAAATACGGAATTCCCAATTACGAAACCGGAGAAAGATGTGCTAAAGTTATTCAGAAGATATATAAAAATAGCCGCTAACGAATACAACAGTAACGAGTGATAAGTAATGAGTAACGGGTTACAAGTTTATAAAAAAGAAGTAGGGACCTATTGCATACGCCCAGATAGCTAATTATTCTGTCATTCCCACGAAAGTGGGAATCTATCTTTGTATTTTATTTCTTTATTACTGGATTCCCGTTTTCACGGGAATGACAATATGAATACGAGAATAACATAAAATAATGCGGTAATCTCAGCTAAACAGTTAACCATTAAGGAGAAAAAATGCACAGGATTATCAAGAAGGCTAAAAAAGAGAAAAGATCTTTGTTGGAAACAGAGGCAAAAGAATTGTTGAAGGAATATGGAATTCCTGTTCCTGATTTTAAATTAATAAAGAGCGAAGATGAAATTACCGGATTAGCCAAAGAAATAAATTTTCCTATAGTGATGAAAATTGTCTCTCCTGACATCATCCACAAAACAGATGCAGGAGGAGTAAAAGTAAATATTAAAGATGAAACAGAAGCAAGATTAGCTTATCAGGAAATTATCTTTAAAGCAAAAAAATATAATAAAGAAACAAGAATTGAGGGAGTAATAGTCTATTCTATGGTTCCTCAAGAAACAGAGATTATTATAGGGATGATGAAAGACCCTCATTTTGGCCCGGTGGCAATGTTTGGATTAGGAGGAATCTTTGTGGGGGTTCTAAAAGATATCTCTTTTCGTATTATTCCTTTAGAAAAAAGAGATGCTCAGGAGATGATTACTGAGATTAAAGGATACGAAATTCTAAAAGGAATAAGAGGTAATCCTCCCCGAGATATTCAGGCCATAGAAGAAGTTTTAATGAAAGTTTCACAACTTACCATGGAGAATCCTGAAATTAACGAAATAGACCTAAATCCTATATTTGTATTTGAAAAGGGTCTGCAAGTAGTCGATGCTCGGATGATTTTGTAAAAAGAAAATAAAGTTAGCAAATAAAATATTATCTATCATCAAAAAGAGGGTGGTTTTGTTGGATAAAGAGCAATTTGATGTTATCGGCAAAAGGTTTGATATCAAAAATATTGGAAAAGTAACTGGTGAAGAGATTTACTCTTGCGATGTAAATATTCCCCGTCAATTATATGCAGTAGTTCTAAGAAGTCCCTATTCACATGCTGAGATTAAAAAAATAGATTACACCGAAGCAGAAAAGATGGGGGCAATATGTATCGGCCCGGACGATGTGCCGGATACTCTATACAATGAGCGTATAGTAAGTATTCCCGATAAGACCTATCGTGACCGGACGGTTTTACCCAAAGACAAAGTTCGTCACGTGGGAGAGGCAGTAGCAGCCTGTGCAGCCGAAACAGAGGAAGAGGCTTTCGCTGCTCTTAAAAAAATAAAAGTAGAGTGGGGCAAGAAATGGGAACCGGTGGTAACCCTTGATGATGCTATGGATTCAAAAGCTCCCGCAATATATGACCATGTATATTTAGGAGAAAAGAAAGTAGATGTAAAAAATAATCTTGCCTGTGAGCGAAATATTTCAGTGGGTGATGTAGAAGAAGGATTTAAAGAAGCGGATATAATTGTAGATGAAACATTTAATATAAAAAGAGTTTACCATATGCAGCTGGAGACTAAATCCGCAGTATGTAAACCGGAAGCAAATGGAGGAATAACCCTCTGGACTACTACCCAGGGGATTCATAATGTACGAATACTTTTAGGACATATTTTTAATATTTCACTTAGTAAAATAAATGTTAAGAGAATTACCCTGGGAGGTTCTTTCGGTTCAAGTATTCAAATGAACTCAATAACCCCTATTTGTGTCGCTTTAGCTTTAAAAGCAAGAAGACCGGTGAAATTAGTGACTTCCCGGGAAGAAGATATGTACGACCATTCAAGTTATCCTTTAAAGACTCGTTTAAAAGTAGGGGTTAAAAAAGACGGAACTTTAACTGCCGCTCATTGTCAGGTATGGGTGGAGATTGGCGGCCATAATATTCAAGCTTATCCCTATCTTGGCTGTGTAGCCGGTTGGTTTGCTTCACTTTACAAATGGAAGAATATAAAATACGAAGGGAAGGCAATCTATAGTAATAAGGGTCCTTCTTGTGCCAGAAGAGGATATGGCAGCCCGCAAATAAATTTTCCGGTAGAAAATATCATGGATATTTTAGCGGAGAAATTAGGAGTTGACCCGGTGCACTTCAGACTGCAGAATTATGTGGGAAGAGGCGATGAATTTTGGGGACAGGGGCCTACTATAAAATCTATCATTAGAAGTTGTGGTGTAGAAGAGATGTTGGTAAAAGGTGCTGAACTTATTAGTTGGGACAAGAGGGGTAATCCTGATGAAAAATCCGGAACGATTAGAAAGGGCATTGGAGTCGCCAGAGGGTTTCATACCTCGGGTACCGGTGGACCTCATCCGGGAGAAGTTATAGATTATTCCGGGGCAACCGTTAAGATTAATGAAGATGGATCTGTAGACGTAATCACTGCTCTTATGGACCATGGTTGTGGTACCTGGGATGCCGGGGCAAAGGTGGTAGCCGAAGTTTTAAAGGTGCCTTTTGAAA
>Ga0307421_1000645_pt1 | contig 22280 bp, 18 predicted proteins | sample SalMarWE160270MG_FD_202163 | JGI IMG/M metagenome (GOLD analysis project Ga0307421, IMG submission 202163) | Salt marsh sediment microbial communities from the Plum Island Ecosystem LTER, Massachusetts, United States - WE1602-70 | ecosystem: Environmental > Aquatic > Marine > Intertidal zone >...
ATTTTGCCAGTGCAATCGACACAAAGGAAGCAAGGGACCTTGCAGGAGTATTCTTAAAGCTTGACCATATTAGTCCCGGGGAGCTAAGGGGACAGCTTACTCATTACCAGAATAATATAAAAACAGAGAAAATTACTGTAAGGGAGAAGGTAAATGAGAGAAACGGAAACCTCATCTATATACTGGCCATAGTTTCTGCAGTGGTGGTTCTATTAAATTTTTTAGTGGTGGTTTTAGCAGATGTTTTTTCGTCTTATAGTTTACTATCTTTTTAAAAGGAAGAAAGGAGTTTGCATGAAGACATTTATTGTAATAATGGCTACGGTAATTTTGGGTGTTCTAATCTGGGGCCTAATACTTGGACCGGGGGAAAATTCGCTTTATTCCCAGGCATCGAGGCTTTTAAATCATGGGATAGAGCAGCTGCAAACAATTCCTTAAAATCTATATTTAATAAGGACCAGCAGTTATGAAAACCTTTATAGTAACTATTGCGGCTGTAGTTCTGCTTATGGTATTTCCCATGCAGAATGTGCAGGATATAGTAAATTCCCATAAGATGGAAAGGTTTGACGAGATAGTCTACAGTGCATGCCAGAAAGCAAGAACTGACGGCCGGTTTACGGAGTCTAATATCTCCCAGATGAAAAGTGATATCCTTTCAGAGTTTCCTGATATAAGTGAAGATGAAATCATAATTGATGTAACCACTTCCATGAAATATAAGAGGTTTGAGTTTGACAGCAGGGAGGCAATAAACTACAGAATCGGCGTACCGATTAAAAGAGTAGTCAACATGGGTAGGTTTTTGGGGATAAAAGATGAAGACAACAGGTTTAATTATATTATGGAAGGCTACGTTTTAAGCGAGGCATTGGAGTGAAAATCTTTATAATAACTGTTGCTGTAGTTATACTCTATTCTTTTACCGTTGTCTTTACCCAGGACTACAGGCAGGCCCAGAGAAACAGCTACCGGTTAAAATATGTATGCGAGGAGCTTTCTGCAACTGGAGCTTCATTTTTTGATAGGGAGGAGTATTCGGAGGGGTACACAATCTTTGATACCGGGGAAGGCATTAATGGTATAGGGAATCAGTTAACCAATCTTCTTTCGGTAGACAGCAGTATGACTCCTGCAGTAAATTCGTACTGGTCAAAAAATATAGAATATAAGGTCTATTTTTATGATGATTCGGGTACCCTTAAAGTTTATACTAACGGAAGTCCGGATAGGGAAGAAGCTTTTACTTATGGTGACTTGCATAAAGATGATTGGACTCCATACGATACGGTTATTTCTGATCCTACGGTAGTTGTAACCATTAATGCCGGGCCCGGCAGGTTCAGGTTAAGATTTCTAGATCCCCTGCCGGATATTATAAGAAGTTCTTCTCATGAATGGGAAGAAAGATGAGACCCAGAATATTTAACAGACTTGCTTGACAGATGGCGAAAGAAAAGACCGGAAACCAGTTTCTTTTTTTCAACCTTAAAAGGCAAAAAACTTTCAAACAGATATTTACAGCAAATGGTTAAAAAATACACCATCAAAGACGGCATGAATAAAAGAATTTCACCACATATGTTAAAACATACCTATGCAACTCAATGCTATCGGCAAACAAAAGACATTGAGACACTTAGAAGAATTTTAGGCCATTCAGATATCAACACAACGACTATTTACATCACCCTGGCCAACATAGACGTAGAAAACGGCATGAAATCCTTTAAAGGTTTTTTATAAATTATTTCTTTTCTCTTTTTTCTAAATCTTCAGGAGTATACCCTTTTTCAATATGACTAATTAAGGCTGGATCTGGTTTAGGTTCATTTACTCCAGGTTTTATGTCCTGAGGCTTGTTATTATCTTTCCCCATATGGCTAATACATCTCCTTTCAAAAACTCAATTATTATTAAAAACAAGGCTAAAATTGTTATTGAAATTGAAATTGCATAGTATCTATTTAGTCTATGTAATTTTTTAACATTCTCATTAAAAGAATCAGTAAAATTTTGTATTAATACATCCATTGTTTCTGTAATATCTTTATCGTAATAATTTTTATATAATCCCCAAGGGTCTGGGTCCCTTCTATATTTTTGTATAATCAAGCCCCTAAAATCTATCAACAAAGAGATAACTAATAAGCCTACTGCTATTTTCATTAAAACGCCCAAATATACATTACCCATAAACGCTTGAATTAAAAATGCTAGTACTACGCTGTTAAAACCCAAAACAATATTAAACTTTGTTGTTATCTGATCAACTACGTTGATTTGGTCTCTTAGCCGTTCTTTTATCTCTTCAAATATAAGTTTTTTGTTTTCCATCAGCATTATATTTTACTGCATTTTCTTTTTTTTAACGAGAGCTTAGCTCAGAACCTGCGTTTTACGATTGAGAGACAAAAAAATCTTGACTTAGTGAAATTCGAAACTATAAGTGTTAAAATGAACACAAATGGATACAGACCATGACAAAAAGCTGGAAAATCCAGAAATAAAGAAACAAATCTTACAGTACTGTTATCTTTCGAGGTTTTCTCCAACTGATAATTTGGTTGATGACATACTTCAGCAGTTTTGGTTCCATGATTTCTACAATAGTCTCATATCAGATGATGTGTTCCTTAAGCACTTACTCGCATACTTAGATAAAAGAAAACCTATAAAGTTTAATCGCTTTGACTTCTATATTTTCTTGTTCGATCAAGTTATAAAATATGGTAAAAACAGATTGATTTTACAAAAAATTGCACTCGCATTTGAAAAACTCCAATCAGATGCATTGGATCCTTCCGAATACATGAAATTACTGACGGATGTCAGTATACCAAAAGGAAAATTCAATATTTTATGGATGAAAGAAAATCATCTAGGGAAAATTGACAAAAGGGATGGGAAAAAATTTTTTATTTGGGAACATCATACACTAACAGAATTTCTTACTGCAGAATATCTTTTAGGACAAAATAATTTCCTTGAAGAATTGCAGAAGCTAGCGATACTTGAGCAAGAAGGAATCACTGCTTTCAAACCCTCTTGGAGTGGGGTTTTACGTTTCCTTTTAGAGTCCTCAAGAGGTAGTGAAGTAATTGAATGGATAATCTCATTTCTTAAGATTCACAAAGAAAATATAGATGATAACTTATCGGAGCTTTTGGCATTTGTGGATATTGATATTACTGATGAAATTCGAAAAGAAATCTTTGATCTTATCTACGATTCTTATTTTGAAAGATTGGTCTGGCTACCCGTATGGACACGTAACAGGCTATCCAATTTTATAGGTAAAGAAGCGTATGCTCGAATAAAGATTGACTTAAGGGAATGGTCGAATGAAACAGAAACATTTGTTAGGCATGCTAATATTGTATCTATTGTTGAAGGACTGTTGGAAAAGGAAAGTAAGCTCATCACGACAGAGGAAGAAAAATTCTGGCGTAAGGCTCTTATAAATTTTGCCAATAATCCAAATGATAGTGGTAACGGCGTACTCCAGCGTCATAGTCTCGCTGCCCTGACATATTTTAAGGATGAAAAAATCATCCCAATCGTTGCTCAAAAATGTTTTGAAGAAACACAGGATTCTATAGTTAGGGATGAATTCATTCAATTTTGTTTTAATTCTGCTCCAGATTCCAAACATACTATTGATTACCTTATAGAAGGAATTAAAAAGGATTCTTCTATATACGCACGCCTCGGTCTTTATAAAATTACCAGTAGGGAGTCAATAAAGTATTTATTAGAAAAAATTTCCAAAGACAATGATTTCCTAAAGTCTTTTTTACATAATGAAAGTATCTTTAACAAAGAAGATGGAGACCATCAACTTATTGAAAATATTCAAAAAACTTTAGACAAGAAAATACTGACTCTTCTTAAAAAAACAATTTTCAGGATTTTTAGGCTACCGGATTATTACCAAGAAGGAGAATCAAGCTTTATTAAACAAACTGTTCTGCTTATTAAGCAAGAGGATAAAAATTTCCTCTTTGAAGTTTTAGGAGAAATTAAAGAATCAGAAGACGACACAAAAACACTCCGTTTATTTTTTGATTATCAAGAAACTTTAGCACTTCTGCTCACATCTGATAATTTAACTCTTTATTTTAACAAAATAAAAAACTTCCCCCAAAAAGTACAGGAACGTGCTGATTCCGTTGCGTATATTGCGAAACGAGTTAACGGTAAAGCAGGGGAAGCGATATATAACAAAGCACTAAACCTCAAATTAGTAGAATCTGTGGATGAAAAAGCGGTCAATACTAATTGGAAACAGCAACAGATTAAAAGGAAGCAAAAAATTTATAAAGATTTTCTAAACTTGCTTGAGCCATCTCCAGGCAAGTACATGACCAGGATATTTCAATACTTTTTACAACATCGCAAAGAAATTGAAGAGCAATGGGACGACAAAAATAAAAAACGCCTTATCAAACTAGCTGTAGATGACAATATTAAGAAGATTGACCCCAAAGAGTTTAAAGTCACTATTTCCGATAAAAATATACGTCAATTCACTTGGTCATCTGCGGCGTCCTACTATGGTGATCTCCTTTCCGTCGTTAAAATTTTAGCCCCTAAAGAAATAAAAAAACATAGAAAAGAAATTATCAACTTCATACCATATGCATTTTCTGATGATATGAATCTGATTATGGATCTGATAGAAGAAATAAAAGATGAGGATCTTGCTTTTGTAAATAAAGTAATGAATAACAATAAAGACGACAGACGTTATCTAATTCCCGGAACATATATTTATTTAGTTGGCCACTATGTAAAAAGGGGGTGCAAACTTCAAAGTGTAAAGCATATTTTAAAATCGTTTATAAGAGATGAATATATTCCCGACTATGAACGAGAAGCCACGCTGGAATTATTACCTTTTCTCATTAACGACTCAGATATAGAAACAAAAGAATTCTTAAATAATATTTTTAATGATGAGGAAGTAAATGGCCAGAAAACGATATTAGCAAAAACGGCAAACGCAGTGCTGATTATAGTTTTTAAAGATGATAAAGCAATTGATTGGCGATTTGATCAAATAAAAACACCGTTGGAATTTAATCATCACAAACTCAAAGCAGGCATAGCTCACTTTGTGGGGCCAGAAGAAGAGGAACTTGATACACTTGAATTCGCAAAGCCACTTATTCAATTGCAGGAAGCGAAGTACCTACCTAAATTTCTAGATATTTTGCAGTATTCAATAGAATACGCAAGAGAAAACGGCAAGGAAATACTTTGGTTTACTAACTATCTTTGGAGAATCGTGATCTCGTTTGTAGATAATTTAAAGTCTAATGGATCATTTGAGCCATTAAAAATTTTAGAGTCTTTTATAAATATTAACAAAAACGAAAAAAATATTAATTGGTTACGAGCAAAAATAACCGCACTGCGAATAAGCTATGTTAATAACATAGGTAAAGTTAATTTTATATCTTTTCAACTCCCTGTTAAGCCACCACAAAACATTCACTCTTTTGGTAAAAGGATAAAAAAAATATTAACAGAAGGAGAGATAACAAAATACACACCTCAACTTAAACGAATAAAAGGGGCAAAGAACTTCAGTACATTTATGAAACAACCTTTAAAAATATATGTTAGTCATTCAACAAGTACAGATGAGCCCAAGGGTATAAAACAATTTACAGCAGATATCGTAGAGGGCTTAGAGTCTAAATTTGGGAAAGATAAGATATTTTTTGATCAAGATAAATTCCTGTCGTCTATAGATAGAAGTTTAAGTAAATATTTACATGATTGCAGATATTGTGTAAGTATGTACAGTGAGAAATATATTAAACAATACAAGAAACCAGGATCTTATATTGAAACTGAGGTTTTTTGGTTTACTGGATTCAACAGGGTTTATAAGAGAGATTTTATAATACCTGTATTATATGGAATAAATAAAGATTTCTTTCAAACACAGGGTATACCCTTTTTATCGGGTAAAAACTATATAGAGGTAACTAATAAAGAAAATAACACTGAGGAACTTTCTAGGATTACAAACGAAATAATAAGTAGAATTAATAATTTTGAAGAAGAGTATAAGAAGAAGTAATATACAATATCTTACATAAATCCTTTAACTGACTTCATACTGATGTCCAACTTTTGGTGTTCATACCATTCTACTGGTCTGTATTCTAACTTTCGACTTTGATTAGTTTTTGGTGGAAAGGTTAGTGTTTATAATAATTTATTGTTGTTTAATCAACATTATGATACATTATACAAATTAATAGATATTAATACTTACTTTAAAGTCAGTACTTATAAGGCAAAAATGGAACTTATAAAATGTGAGGTTTGCAGTAAGCAGATAGATATTAGATATAGAAAAAAGGATTATCTAGTTGTTACCCATTATTTTGCAGGTAATATGAAAAGGTTTTATTTATGTAGTATATGTTTACCTGATCTGGAAAGGACTATTGAAGGTTTAAAGAGGGTAAGCAAGGAGGAATATTATAAAAAACATCCGGAATATAAGTATTTTTACTATCTTGGTATCAGCAGGGAAAACGGGCTTAGTTATTTTGCCCTCAAGGAACAACTAGATAAAGATATCTGGAAAAGAATTTCCAATTTTTTTTATTTTTGCAGTTATAGTTCCGAGGAATACGATAAGGACCCACCGGATAGTGCTAGAGGAAGGTGGGTTACAAATAAACCTAAAGATGTTTTAAAAGCTTTAGGGTGGAAACAGTAATAATGGAGGCGGTTATTATGAATATGGCACATAAACTATTAATAATATTAATAGTTATTATTGTAATCATTGCTTTTGCTTGCTTCTTTTTTATAAAGTTTGATGTTTGCGAAAAAGTTTATAATTTATTTTTAGATGTAGCTAACAGAGGGAATATAACATATGGAAATGCAGTGGATAAATATGGCAATGAGTATTTAATTGAATTTTCTGATGTTAATGCGATAGATATATCTACTGGTGAAGAAGTTGTAATTACTGAAGAAATTAATGACGCTATTATAGAAAAGCAAATTTTCTATAATGGGGAGATTAGAGATTTAAAAGATAATAAGATATATTTTATTGTAGATAAAGTTGGAACTTCTAGCACCTTGTCCTCTTTTAAGGATGTAGAGGATTACCAGGTAATTTTTGACCTTAACACTTACGATTTAGAATCTGATCCTTATTCCAAGGCTCGTTATTGGCCTGATTTTATCACTGTCCAGACTGAAGACCCTTTAGAACCCCGTATACTTATACATGATATTGAGGAGTTGGAGTTTTTAGTAGGCGAGAATGTAATAGTACAGGATATTATTTTCTCTGATTATTATACTTCTCAAGAATATAAAGAAATTTTGTTTTATTTAAATTAGGGAGAGGACATGGCTAGAAAATCTATAATAATTATATTATCCCTTTTTATTTTTTTCTCAGCTTTCTTATCTCCCCTTGGTTCCCCGTACTTAAATGCCAGTACTCATAAGTTTTGGGTGGATACCAGTCATTGGGAAAGTGTGGCTACTGAATATGTAGAGCAGGGTTATTGGCAGACTGAATCCGGTAGAAGATGGGTAGATACTTCTTATTGGGTTAACCAGGGATACTGGGATACTGTACAAAAAAGAAGATGGGTTGATACCAGTTATAAGGTAGAGCAGGGTTATTGGCAAAATTATACTTATCAAGAATGGGTAAATAGCGGGTACTGGCATTATTATCCTAAGCAGGTTTGGGTGGATACCAGTCATTATGAAACGAGATATCGTACTGTTGATAAGTGGGTTTCTTGTAATAAAGTATTTGTAACCAGCCATAACTCTGGCTATTCTTGGGGGTATACTATATCTAATCTAGGTAATTATACAGGCACGATTAGTGGGACTCGTTATAAGTATAAAAAGTATTTTTACAATTATGTTGCATTGGCTTCGCCTTCTTATGATTATTTTCGATATGAGTGTTACCAGGAGCTTAAAACTGTAACTGAATCTTATAATGTATGGGTAAGTAGCGGGTACTATACTGTTGTTACTGCTAAAGACTGGATAGATACCAGTCATTATGAGACGAGGACTGGCAGAAGGTGGGTTGATACTTCTTACTGGGTTAACCAGGGATACTGGGATTACTACACCGAAAGGGTCTGGGTAGACACCAGTTATAAGGTAACTCGAGGCTACTGGGAAGATTATACCGAGAATGTCTGGGTTGATACTTCTCACTGGATATATGAAGACGTCTGGGTAGAAGAAGGACACTGGGTTGAAGCTGATATAAACCTTGAAGGCAGAGTCCTGCACACCCTGCAGTGGGATAAAAACAGGATAAGCTATAATCTTTCAAAGACCGGGACCCAGGATAATCCGAGAGGGTATGATGTATTTTTTAACGGTGAAAAATTTATCTTAAATGCTTATGCTGCTGGGGACTTTGAACCAGATTCAGTACATGTAAAGCTGTTGGATACAGTATTTGAAACCGATCTTACTAATTCTTCAGGCAACAGGTGGGAAGGTTATATCTGGGATAAGTCTTTTATAAACTTCCACAACAGGGATTGTGTATTTAAGTTTACAGCTCATTATGACAATGGAATAGAGATCGAAGATGAGGTAACAGTTTATATTGTAAGGGATTTTTACTGGCTACTCCACAGGGGATTTTAGTTATTATAGTAATCCTTGGGTTACTATAAGAGAAATATATAATCGTATAAAGAATTCATTGTGAGGTACACTAATCTTGGAATACCCAAAGAAGTTAAGTATAAAATAAAAAAAAGATAAATATTAACCTTCAGGCGAAAGCATGGGCATATTCTCTTATTGTAATTAATGTTATGCTGCAATAGTTAGCATATATTTACAAAATCGCTTTTTGACATAAAATAACAATTATATTATAATCAATACTACTTAATAAATATATTAAGTTTATATGAACAAGCAAACAGTAGAAAATTTACAGAAAGATCTTAGTATTTCTCAGGAACAAATCGTTCGTGAGGAATATGAGATGATTATCTTAAAGCAGCTTTTTGAAAGCGAGCTTGGAAAGTCTTTTGTCTTTAAGGGCGGAACAGCTTTGAGATTAGCATATGGTTCAGAGCGTTTTTCTGAAGATCTGGATTTTTCAGTTGTCGATGGTTTTGATAGTAAAAAGCTGGATGATTCTTTTAAAAAATTAGACAGTCAATATGAAGCTTTAAAACTTATTGAAACAATACAAAAGAAATTTACTTACTTCGGTCTTTTTCGTGTTAAAGAAGAATTTATGACACAGGCATTTTCGATTAAATTTGAGGCTTCAATACGCCCGGTTAGCTTAAAAAAGAGTAAAGATTATAAACTGCTTACTTTAAATAGCAGGGTAACAAACTTGACAGTTTTAGCCCAGGTAGCAAGTTTAGAATATATGAAGAAAGAGAAACAAACTATTAAACCGTTAAGAATTAGGGATATCTATGATCTGTGGTTTATAGCACAGAAGTTAGGAAAGCCTGCCAGTATGGATCTTAAGGATTGGGACAAGAAAAAAGTTAAGCAGGAACTACATAAATTCTTGCCTAAAAAAGGGAGGAGGCTATTGGAAAAATGGCTACAAGAATGATGAGCGATATTGAATTTTTAAAAAAGTTAAGAAGCTTTGATAAGTCTTATTTTACCGTTGCTGATTTAGAAAAAATCCTGGGGCTAGGGAGAGACAGCTTGTATGTTACACTAAATAGGCTTGTTAGAACAGGCATTCTTATAAGACTGAGGAGAGGGGTTTACCAGCCCGAATTTCAGGTTATTGGTTTAGAAAAAGTAGCTAATGAGCTTTATTACCCTTCTTACCTCTCGTTTGAGTCTGCTTTATCCGTATATGGGATTTTAAGCCAGATTCCTTATACATTAATGTTTGCTACTGTTAGGCGTTCTAAAAAAATCACGCTATCGGATAGAGAAGTTGAGTACAGACAACTGAAAAGAGATTATTTTCTTGGTTACATACTAAGAAATGGAATATATATTGCCGAACCTGAAAAGGCAGTACTTGATCAACTTTATATGATTAGCAAAGGAAGGACAGCAGCGGATATTAGTGAATGGTCATTTGTTAGCCTGGAGAAAAAGAAGTTTCTGGAATACAGTAAGATATTTCCTAAAAAAGTGCAGAATGACGCAAAGCAGCTGATTCCAAAATTCGGTAAGTATGTAACTACTTTAGATAAGAAGGAATTGTTTCGGGCTGCTAAAGCAAGCTAAGTTTAGATTGGAAATAAATATTAAGAAGGTGCCAAATATTTTTATTCAAAGATACTTAGCAGAAAAATTAATATTAAGAAAGATGGTTGCTCCTTGAGGATATTGAGAAAAAAAAATTTACAGATATTTTAATGAGGAGTATGCTAAAGATAAGGATATTAATTACAACCTTAAATAGAGATTTAAGATTGTAATATACAGTAAATTTTTTAAAATGATAAACAAGTAAGCCTATATTATACACGATACCGTGCCTGAGAAATAGAGTAGATATACTATGAGAAAACTCACTCAAGTTGAACTCAAAAATATTATTAGTCATCTTAAAGAGGGTAAGCCCTTGCCGGAGGACTACAAGGTCACCCTCTTTGATACCAAGAAGGAATACGAACTTATCTACTCCAACAAGGAGAGGGAGGAGGATATTCTCGCAGACACTATGGCCGTACCGTTGCAGAAGGTCAAAACTTTCCGAAATGGTCAAAATGGCGACGGCTGGGCGAATATGCTCATCTTCGGCGATAACCTTCAGGTGTTAAAAACCATATTGAAGATGAAACAGGAAGGTAAGCTGAGGAACGCTGATGGAACACAAGGAGTAAGGCTGGTTTATATTGATCCTCCCTTTGCTACAAGGCAGGAGTTCAGGGGAAGCCAGGATCAGAAGGCGTATCAGGATAAGATCGCTGGGGCAAGGTTCTTGGAGTTTTTGAGAAAGCGGTTGGTATTCCTGCGAGAATTGTTGAGCGAAGATGGGAGTATCTATGTGCATTTGGACTACAAGAAAGCTCATTATGTCAAAACTCTGATAGACGAAATATTCAGTGAAAAAAAGTTCGAAAGTGAAATTGTTTTCAAGAGGACCTTAGGACATCACTTAGCAAAAGGTATGGATAATATGACCGACAGCATTTTTCTATACCGGAAGGGAGATAATTGGATTTTTAATCAGCAATACCAGACGCTTTCAGAAGAGGAATTGAAAGAAAAATTTCCTTTTATCGAAAAAGAAACTGGTAGAAGATTTACACATGAGAAACTTGAGCAAAGTTCAAATGTCTATAGTAAGGGCGAAACAAAGATTATTAACGGACGGAGAGTAAATACTGATTTAGGCTGGCGTTGGACCCAAGAAACTTTTGATAAAAGAATTGCTGAAAATCCTTATATTATTTTTTGGACTGAGGATGGAAGACCAAGATATAAACGTTACGCAGATGAGTATAAGGGGAGAAAGATTGGAAATCTTTGGGATGATATCGAATTAATTTCATCAAATTCAAGCGAAGCTGTAGGTTACCCCACCCAAAAACCCGAAGCCCTGCTTGAGCGTATCATAAAAGCCTCCTCTAACCCCGGTGACCTTGTGCTAGACTGCTTTACTGGATCGGGTACCACTCAGGCTGTCGCGGAAAAACTTGGCAGGCGGTGGATCGGGGTGGACTGTGGAAAGTTAGCCATCTACACGGTGCAGAAGCGGCTATTGAACATCGCCGGTAGCAAAAACTTGGAGAATCCCAAAAAGAAATACGGTAAGACTTGCAAGCCTTTCACTCTCTATAACGCTGGGCTTTACGACTACAAGATGATCAAGGAACTCCCTTGGGAGCAGTACCGGGACTTTGCCCTAAAACTCTTTCAGTGCAGGGATGAAAAGCACGAGATTTCAAAGATTGAGCTGGACGGCTACCTGGGAGCGGACAGTGTACTGGTTTTCGATTATCAAAAACATAAGAATGCTGTGATGGACAGGGACTTCATTGACGACCTTCATAAATACCTTGGAGGTAAAATAGGTAAACGCTTCTTTATCATTGCTCCTGCCGCTTCAGTGCAGTTCCTTGAGGATTACATCGATAAGGGCAAGACGAAATACTTTGTTCTCCGTATCCCCTATTCAATCATCGAGGAGATTCACAATCGTGGATTTACCAAGATAAAACAGCCAGTCAGCGAGATGGATGTCAACGACACGGTGGATGCTGTAGGTTTTGACTTTATTCAAGTGCCGACGGTGGAGTGCAGATACTTTCTGGATGAGCTAAAAAATCCTGATCTTCTCACTCATAAAACAAAAGAATATGTCATCAAGATTGAGAAGTTTGAGAGCAAGGCCATCTCCCGCAAGCCTCTAGAGTTTTCCAACTTTGAGACTCTTTCCATGGTTATGCTGGACTACGATTTTGATGGAGAAGTCTTTGATTTAGACGAGGCTTTCTATGCCGATGAGTTGAAGAAGAACGGCTTCAAGGTGCGCTTCTCGGAGGATAAAGTCAAGGAGCAGATCATGGTTATCTACATTGACATTTTTGGAAATGAAAAGCGGGAGATTAAAAGTTTGAAGGATTTTGAGAAAAATTAGCAAGAGGAGATATGTAATGGATAGACAGCCAGTAGTTTCAAGCAATATCAAATCTATTGGTTATAACAATATATCGCGAACTCTTGAAATTGAGTTTCATAAGGAAGGTACATACCAATACTTTGAAGTGCCAGAAACTGTATTTAATGGTTTGATGGGTGCATCATCGCACGGATCATATTTTTATCGATATATTAAAGACAAGTATCAATGGGCTAAAATCCGTTGAGATAATGTAGAAATGATTATTAAAGCATTACACGTTCAGAATTTTCGGTCAATCAAAGACGAAACCTTGGAATGTGATAAGTTGACAGCACTGGTCGGGCCAAATGGTGCTGGTAAATCGTCTTTTCTGAAAGCATTAGACATTTTTTATACAGTAGCAGCAAGTTATACAGAGGATGATTATTACGCAAAAGATACAACAAAAGATATTCTGATTACTATAACTTTTACTGGATTAGCAGAAGAGGAAAAGAAGCTTTTCCAAAAATATGTTGAAGGCGGAGACTTAACCATAGAGAAAGAAATGAAATGGCCTCTTGGAAAAGGGAGCCAAAAATATTATGGGACAAGCTTGCAGAACTCAGAATTTGATAAGTTTCGAAAGGTTCAAAGTGCAAAAGAAAGAAAGGAAGCGTATGAAGAGCTTCGTGCATTAAGTAAGTATTCTGAATTACCCAAATGGACTAGACAAGATGATGCTACGAAAAAACTGAAAGAATGGGAGGAATTCAATCTTGACACGTGCACACGCCAAAGAGATGAAGGTCAATTTTTTGGATTTAAGGAAGTAGGTGAATCACATCTTGAGCGGTATACAAAATTCATCATAATACCAGCAGTTCGGGATGCCTCAGAAGATGCTGCTGAAGGTAGAGGCAGGGTTTTATCCGAAATTATGGATTTAGTTGTTCGTAGTGTCCTTGCACAACGAGAAGATGTAAAAAAACTTCAAGAAGATACACAAAAAAAGTATGAAAAAATAACGGAGCCATCTAATCTTATAGAGTTGAAAACACTTGAAGATTCTCTTACTGATACGCTTAGGACTTATGTCCCAGACACACAAGTTAATTTAACCTGGCTAAAAGAAGAGAACATAGAAATACCTATGCCTAAGGCAGATATAAAACTTGTAGAAGACAATTATCCCTCACCAGTGGAACGCACTGGTCATGGACTTCAGCGAGCCTTTATCCTTACCATGTTACAACATCTTGCCGTGGCACAAGCTCCTATGAAAGAAGGTGGTGACGAAAAAAAACCAATAATAGATAATGCAACAAAAGTAGAACCAGCGAGTAAGGGAAAGATAGTGATGCCAAATCTTATACTTGGGATCGAGGAACCAGAACTTTACCAACATCCGAATAGGCAACGCCATTTATCCAAAATTCTCTTTAGGTTAGCGACTGGAAGCATTAAAGGTGTAGCGGCGCAGACTCAAGTAATTTATAGTACTCACTCACCTTTATTTGTAGACATTGAGCGATTTAAACATTTGCGCATACTTCGTAAAAAGTTGGCAGAAAATAATAAGCCAAAGCAGACAAAAGTTTTTTATACAAACCTTGATGAAATAGTGAAGATCATTGAAAAGGCTGATGGTAGGCCTGAAGGAACATATACTGGAGAAACACTTAAGCTTCGTCTTAAAACTCTTATGACCCCTTGGATGAATGAAGGATTCTTTGCTGATGTTGCCGTTTTGGTTGAAGGGGAAGAAGATAGGGCGGCAATACTTGGAACAGCTTCTACTTTAGAATATGACTTTGAAAGCATTGGAATTTCTGTCATCCCATGTATGGGGAAAAACAACATCGATCGCCCAACAGCAATTTTTAGAGAATTAGAAATACCAGTTTATGTGATATGGGATAGTGATGAGGGAGGAGCGGATTCCAAGCTTGAAGAGAATTATCGTCTATTAAGGCTTTTTTCCCATGAGATTGAAGATTGTCCTGAAAAAATAACTCCGAGTTTTGCTTGTTTTAAGAAAACTCTACAGTTCAAGCTACAAGATGAATTGGGTAAGGAATTTTTTAATAGCGCAATTGAATCTTGCCTTAAAAAATATTCAATAACAAGAAAAGCCCAAGCTTTAAAGAATCCTATAATTATACAAGAAATACTTACTAAAGCTAAAGCAGAAAGTAGGAAAAGTGTGATGTTGGAACAAATTGTGGAAAATATTGTTGTATTAAAGAAATCGGCAGAAGCTCATGAAGGTGATTCACATGCTTGAACGTCAAACCTTTCAAAATAAGGATTTAGTCCTAAGGGTATCTCCGAACTACGATTCTAAGAGGTTTGATCCGAATAAATATGAAGCGTTCCTGGATGCCCTCTGCAGTGACAGGGAGTATCAGAAAGAGGCTATCCGGGAGGTGGTGCGCTACTTTTTAAGCGGAGAATACAAAAACCTCAGAGAACTAGTCGAGGAAAACTATCACACTAACTCCAAGCTTCAAGAAAAGTATTCATCGTTTGAAGATTTCTTAAACCATCTGCAACTACCGGATAAGCTCTCATGCTCCTTAGATCATGCCACAGCTACTGGCAAAAGCTATGTGATGTATGGGATTGCCCGCATTATGCTGGCAGAGGGCGCTGTGGATCAGGTGCTTGTACTATGTCCTTCAAATACTATTGAAGCAGGGCTAACAGAGAAGTTTCGGAGCCTCTCAGCCGATAGAACCTTAAAAGATCTTCTGCCTCCCGATTCTAAGGTGGCCAATCCTCGCATTATAAATGCCTCCAACACTATTCAGAAAGGGGACATCTGCATTGAGAACATCCACGCCACCTATATCAACACCAAATCGGCTATTGAAGATAGCCTTGTCGGGAAAGGGGAGCGGACTCTGGTATTGAACGATGAAGCGCACCACCTGATGAGCCCCTCAGATACGGCACTCAAAAAATGGAAGGAATTTTTACTTGACCCTAGATACGGATTCAAATTCATCGTGAATGTTTCAGGCACTTGCTACATCGGAGATGACTATTTCACGGATGTCATTCATCGCTTTTCATTGAGGGATTCCATTAAGGAGAAGTTTGTCAAATCTATCCGATATGTGGCGGAGGATTCTTCAGGGAATGAGGATGAGAAGTTTCAAAAGATTTATGACAATCACATCGAGAATAGGACAGTCAAATACCGTAAGGTTAAGCCTATCACCATCCTAGTTACCAAGAATATAGCTGCCTGCAAGCGCCTCACCGATAAACTGGTTGGTTTCCTTGCCAAGAAAGAAAAGATCAGCAAGGAGAAAGCGGCGGAGAATGTTTTGATCGTAACCTCTGCCAACGAGCACAAGAGTAATATTCCCATCCTTCGAATGGTGGATGACAAGGAAAATCCGATTGAGTGGATTACTTCAGTGAGTATGCTCTCTGAAGGCTGGGATGTGAAAAATGTCTTTCAGATCGTCCCTCACGAGGAGCGGGCATTTAATTCAAAACTCCTGATTGCTCAAGTTTTAGGAAGAGGTTTGAGGGTGCCTGAGGTCTACAGGAGCAACCAGCCGGTTGTAACCGTATTCAATCACGATAAGTGGTCAAGTAGCATCAAGCACCTGGTAGATGAAGTTTTGGGGATTGAGAAGCGAATTCACTCCTATCCGGTAGAGAAGAAAGAGGATTACAACTTTGACATCTACAACATTGATTACAAGCGAAATGAGGAGGAGGTCGAGTATCCTCAGGAAGACACCTACGAACTTTTAAAGAAAGGTTATATCACCTATTCGAGCCAGGCGGAGGAGGTAGAAAAGAGCACTACCTACGCCCGAGCAGTCTCCGGGGAGCAGGATGTCAAGAAGACACTGATTGAGTTCAAGATGTATTCTGTGGAAGAAGTAGCGCACGATGTCTTCAACCGTCTTCTTATTTTTGATCAGGAGGCAGGGACCGAATATAGTAAAAACTTCCCCAAGGAAAAGATCGAGGATATTATTAGAGAATCTCTTAAAAGAATAAAAGACAAAAGCGGCAAGGTAAGCGAGGCAAACCGCAATCATACTTTGGCAGCATTTGGCGTAATCAGAAGAAAGGGGGCAAAAAGCCTTCGGCTCAACATTGAAGCCAAGGACCTCATCAAAATAAGCACCAAAGAAATCAAGAAGAACTCCTTAGGAGTGGGATCACTCCGGCGTGATAGCACAATATTCTGGGATGACAACTCTATGATCCTGGGGGAAACGGCAGATATAAAGTTGCTGAAAGAGCTTGAGGGGGATGAGAGCCTTCCAAGATCAGCACTAATAAAGGTTGAGAACAAATACAACTTCAAGACCCCCCTTAACGTAGCCTTGGCTGTCTATGAACCTGAACGTAAGTTTATTCGGGGGTTGACTGCCGATCAAATGGCCAGGGCGTTAGATGCTTGGATCAAGTCCCTGGACGTGGGTTTCTACAGCATCGAATACTCCTGGCGAAAAGGAGAGCATCCCAAGCAGGGAAGTTTTAATCCTGATTTCTTTATCAAGGCGGACAACGATATTATTGTGGTGGAAATCAAGATGGACAGTGATGTCTCCGATGAAAATAAGGCTAAACTCCGATATACCAGGGAGCATTTTGCCAGGGTCAACGACTTGCAGAAAGAGCAGAGGTATTATTTCAAATTCCTTTCCCCAGGGAGTTATGACCTATTTTTCAAGGCCTTGAGAGAGAAGACCTACAAGGATTTTAGATCAGAGCTTGAGGCAAAGCTAGAGGAATAGTTTGCGGTATATGATAGCAATTCATATCTCTCTGAACTTATAAATAATCCAGAATATGAAGAGCCTGCAAGTCAGGGGAAAATTTTTTAAAATACTTAATAATATTAAAAATTTTAACAATTAAAAATCCCCCCAATTTTTGTGATATAATACGCAATTTATCCCACCCATTGAAAACCCTGCTATATACTATGTATAATGTAGGTTATATGTATTATTAGTTAAAAAAGTCTATAAATGAGAAAAAACAAACTTCCGGTAATTTTAGAGCTGGAAGAAGCCCAAAATTTGCTTAAGCAACCGAGTAAAAGATACCCAACGGGGCTGAGAAACAAAACCATTATGTCGCTTATGCTTCACTGCGGACTGAGGCTTTCTGAGGTTTTAAATCTTAAACCTGGAAACTTAAACCTAACCAAAGGAAAGCTCAGGATAGAATCCGGGAAAGGGAAAAAAGACAGAGATCTTGCTGTGCCGGATTACCTTAATGATCTTCTAGATACTTGGAGAAGCATAAGGCCCAAGAGCGATTACTTTTTCTCTACTCTTAAAGGCAGAAAACTTTCAGATAGATACATCCAGCAGATGGTTAAAAGATACGCTAATAAAGCTGGAATAGATAAAATAGTTTCGCCCCATACCCTGAGGCATACTTACGCTACGGAGTATTATAGGCAGACAAAAGATATAGAGACACTACGGCGGATCCTGGGCCATTCAGATATAAGCACAACAACTATTTACATAACACTGGCCAACATTGATGTAGAAAACGGCATGAAGTCGTTTAAAGGGTTTTTATAAATTGTTTTTTAGTGTTAAGATTTTCCACATAGGTTAAAAGTTAGTTATCAGAGGCAAAAATGAAAAAGTTACAAAAGCTACTGGCTATCCTTACAATGTTTGCGTTGGTGCTTAGTTTTGGTGTTTCCTGTACATCGGAGTCAGAACCTAAAGAAACAGATCAGGGAGTCGAAGAGGCGGTAGAAGAAGAAGTGGTCGAAGAAGAAACTATTGAAGAGGAAGCTGTTCAAGAAGTAGTTGAAACAGAAGAGGAGACAATTGAAGCCGATGTAGAAGAAGATAAGATAGCTGAAACTCGTAAAAAAGATTATGAAATATTTCGTAATGAAATAGAAGATTATCATATTACAGAAAAAGCTTATGAATATGCCACGGCTGTTGTAGAAATAATGAGTGATTATGTAGATACTGAAACTAAAACTTTAACGATGACTAAAGAAGAAGTTGCAAAAAGATATTTGGATTTATCAAGCAAGGTAGGATTTGACTTTTTAGTAATAGCAATGGCGAAAGAAAATATTTTAAAAGATAGTGGTATTAAAGAAATTACTCCTGATATGCTCAAAGCAGTTGACTTAATTGATCAATGGCAAGAAATTAAGAAGAGAGAGTTTGAATATACTGCAAAGTATTATTATGGTGATGGTGTTGAATATGATATAAAAGCAGATGAATTAAATGATGAAGCTGAAGCTATAGCACATGAATATCTTAATTTAATGAATTCAATGTATTTATCTGTTTATCCTGAAAAGGATTAAATAGATAAATACATTGAATATGGCACTGTCTTCCTCCTTCTTTCTCTTTACTAGAGGCGACATCTATGTTGGCATATAGTTATATAGTCTGCTTAGAGATAATAAAATAACAAATATTTTAGATCATTACGATTGTATTTGTGAACTCAACATTGTTTATTGAATTAAATTTTTCCAATTATTCGGAAAACCTATTAATTTGATTTCAATATCATCTCTGTATTGTGTAACTAATTTCTCTATAGTTTTTACTGTTTTGCTCCATACCGGTTTATTATGGAAGAATTTTTTCAAAATAAAAAATGTATCAAAAATTTTACCCGTTTTTAAGTTTTCACCATCTTCCTTTAGAAATGTTAGTATAGGAAAAAGATTTTTATTATATAACCTCCCATAGTGTGCGCATATATTCCTAACCACTGAGAAATGGTGGGCCCAGTTTGCAAGAATTCCCCCATAACAATTATAATATTTCCTGGAAAAATCATTTTTCTCTGCATTCCTAAGACTATTAAAAAATTTAGAAAAAGAACTAAATGGGATAACCTCAATTAAAACCCAAAATGGGAAATGTCTCTTATATTTATTAATATGGTGCCTTATAAATACTTCGTTGGATGATTTTTTTATATTTTTACTAATCGCTGATCTAAACTCTAAATACCATTCTTTCTTTCGAAAGATACCATCCTTTAAATAACATTCTGGCCCATACTTATGTGATAGATGATATGATAAGCAGGTTTTAAATGATATTTCAAAATCTTCCAACAAGATTGATAAGGCTCTTCTTAGCCCTTTATCAAATTCATATACATTAACTATTGTAGAAAGCTTTGTGTTTTCTTTGTAGCTCCCGTTTTCCTCTCTAAACTGTAAGGCATATCCAGTTAATCGATAATAACTATTATTTTTTAAAAACTCTAAGGCTTTGTTTTTATCTGTAACAATAATATTTCGGCTTTCAAGTAGATGTAATTGCTCATCGAAAGTCAGAGGAGGCTTAAGATTGAATGTTGATTTTTTATTTTTGTGCATTTCTAACCATAAAAAAATTGTCCCAGGGTGGTCCGCATTGTTAAGAGGCGTCCTGGGATCTGTTAACTATAATTATACTCAAATGTTTTTAACTGTCAAAATTAAATCCAATCGTACAATTTTTGTTAAATAGTACGCATTTTATCACACTCATTGTAAACCCTATTATATAATACCTATAATATACCCAATACGTAGTATTCAAGCAAAGTGCATAATTTTTAGAAAATTCATTAAAATTAGACGTAAATTAGATAAATAATAGAATTATGCCCAGAAAAAAACTCCCAACAATTTTAGAGCCCGAAGAAGCTCAAAACTTACTAAAACAACCTAATAAAAGATATCCCACCGGCTTGAGGAACAAGGTCATGATGTCATTAATGCTTCACTACGGCTTGCGAATTTCTGAAGTTGTTAACTTAAGGCCCGGCAATATTAATCTTACCAAAGGCAAATTAAGAGTAGAGAACGGCAAGGGCAATAAAGACCGGGATCTTGCCATACCGGATTATCTTGATAATCTTTTAGAAGCTTGGAGATATATAAAGCCTAAGAGCAACTACTGTTTATAGGATTTGTAGTCATGAGCAAAAAGGGCTTTTATTAAAAATTATGATGCAAAATATATAGATGCCTTAAAGAGTGATTCAAGCATAGCATATATATGTTATTATAAAGTCATATATTTTCGAGGGAGATATATGACTTTAGGCAAGTAAAGGACATGATATATCTGATGGAAATATTAGTTTTTATATCTGAGAGAGTGGGAAATGGCAAATCAATTATCTGATAAAAATGATAGATATATCTTGATAAAGAAAATGTACACTAAGAGATTTTATGAATTATGTTCTGAGGCAGAATTACTTAAATTAATTCAAGGAGAAGTTGATGCTAAGATAAATACTATTTCCCCGCTTTGGATAGATATATTTTACTATTTCTTCAAATCAGAACCTGAGAGTTTGTTTAATCGAGATATTCAGGAATCAGTTTATAAAAAGCTGGTTGGTATGTATAATTCAAGGTCAGAGGATTTCATTACGGGCGTATTGTCTGGATTAAGATATCTTTTTCAAGGAGTAAGATCTTACTTAGAGATCGCAGGTATTATTCGTGAAGTTGAACCGATAGACCAATTGCCTGAAATAAAAACAAGATTATATAGGATTCCCATTTATACTCAAATACTAGAATCTATTCTCTCGAATTTATTTAGATCTTTAAGAGACATAATTGGTGCTGTTAAAGGTGCAGATTATACCAACCAAAGGAGTCTTAGTAATTTAAAAGATATACTATCATCAAATGGATTAAGTGATCTATTTAAGTTTGTGGATATTGATGTTCGTAATGCAATAAATCATGGTGGTATAATAATTTCTCCCTGGGATACACTTTTTATTTATACTTCAGGCAATGTTAAAAGAGAAAAAATATGGACTGTAAAAGATCCAGTTGGAGAGGCTGTATCTACCTTAATAGGTGCTAGAAAGCCACATTTTGATGATTTCATTGAAGGTGCATTTGATACCGCAGGTGGAATAATTGTTGGTTTTCTTAGGTTTTTCAGTAGGTATCCAGAAATAATTTTTAAAAACATTGAAGGGATTCAGGCAGATGAATATCTATCAGCTGAGTATCTGTGCAGGGTTTTATCCTTTCCTGGTTGTAAATGTACGAATATTGATACTGGATTAGTCGGTCCTTCATCTCAACTAAACATACATTTCTTTGTATCCGAATCAGACCATTGTCGTTTGGCACAGCACTCTCTTGAGGTTGCAATAATTACAAGTGAATGGATTTCAAACTATCGAAGATATCTAGTAGGTTATAGACATTCACGAATGGCTCCTGGTACTATTAGATTCAGAAAAGAAGAATTAGAAGGGATTCTCAATGGTCAAATATTACCTAAAGATGTAGTAAAAAATGTGATATCAAGAGGGGATTTAGGGCTATTATTTAAAGCAAGTGACGAAAACATTGATTTAGAAGTTGTTAGAAATTATCGATACCCCTTACTTAATGGAGGCAGTTGGAAATTGAGGGAGATCGGGGATGCTAGTAATGAAGAATATAAGAGATTTCGAGCGAATTTATATGTTCAAAATGGAGAAAATAAATGTGATATACGCAATGCAGTTAGAGAGACTATAGACAATTTGAAATCTGTAAAAAATCCACCATCTCCATCAATGAAAATAAAACATGGCAATATGGTAGCAGACGCTATATATTTGCATGTTTTTAAGAAGCGTTCACGGAGAAAAGACCGTATCATTTCACTGGAAAATTCTAATTTTA
>Ga0307421_1000653_pt1 | contig 22141 bp, 21 predicted proteins | sample SalMarWE160270MG_FD_202163 | JGI IMG/M metagenome (GOLD analysis project Ga0307421, IMG submission 202163) | Salt marsh sediment microbial communities from the Plum Island Ecosystem LTER, Massachusetts, United States - WE1602-70 | ecosystem: Environmental > Aquatic > Marine > Intertidal zone >...
TACTGTGCTGGTACATAAAACGGCAGCAGCAGATTTTATTCCGCAGCTCATCCTTCATTTGAAGGAAGACGGGGTTGCATTCAGGCTGGATGACCGGGCGATGGAATTCCTGCCGGAAAAGTATGATGCGGAAATCCAATTAGCCGGTGAAGATGACTTTGATACTGAATGGCTGTCTTTGGTGCTGGGTGTGAAAGTTGTTGATGGGATCGATAGCGCGTTAATGCATATTTCTCAACATTCCACAGGGCATTCAGATGGCATCCTGACAGAAAATGAGGAGAATGCAGCGAGATTTACTGCGGAAGTGGATTCTGCCGCGGTGTATGTGAACGCCAGCACCCGGTTCACTGATGGATCCCAATTTGGGTTGGGCGCGGAAGTGGCTATCTCTACCCAGCGGCTGCACGCGCGTGGACCAATGGCACTGCGGGAATTAACGACATATAAATGGGTTGTAAATGGGGATTATCACATTCGGTATTAACGATTAACAATTTGATCTAACTGTTTAGAAGTCTTTTCACGATTTTAATCGCAGCTTTACCATCACCATACGGGTTAGAAGCGTGAGCCATTGTTTGATAATCGGATAGGTCATCAAGCAAGTGGGCGGTTTCATTGAGAATAGTTTGGGTATCTGTCCCTATTAATTTAAGCACCCCCGCATCAATACCTTCTGGTCGTTCCGTCAATTCCCGCAGGACAAGGCAAGGGATACCAAGCCCAGTGGCTTCTTCCTGGATGCCGCCAGAATCGGTCAGGATTAGATGAGCGTGTTTGAGAAGGTGTACCAAGGATACATATTCTAACGGGGGAAGAAGGGTGATGTTGGGAATATTGTTGAGCAGTTCGTGCACTGGTTTATCTATGTTGGGATTGAGGTGAACGGGATAGATGATCTCTATTTTATCTCGATATCTTTCCACCAGCGACTTCAGCGCCGCGCAGATGTTCTTGATCGGTGTTCCAAAGTTCTCCCGGCGGTGTGCGGTAATGACGATCAACTGTTTTTCTCCTGAAAGGATTTCCTTCTTTCTTAATAGATCTTTAATCTCCTTTGGTGCTGGTAATGCAGTAATCTGGGTGAGCGCGTCGATGATGGTGTTGCCGGTTACTTGGATGAGATCGTCTGCAATACCCTCTTGCAGCAGGTTGTTTCGAGCCCATTCAGTCGGCGCGAAATGCAGATCGGCAGTTACACTGGCTATCCGGCGGTTGATTTCCTCCGGGAAAGGCTGCCATTTGTCCCCGGTGCGCAGACCGGCTTCCACATGCCCGACCTTTATGTGACGGTAATAAGCGGCTAAAGTGGCCGCCATGACGGTGGTTGTGTCGCCCTGCACAAGAAGCCAATCAGGTTTGAATTCCTCGAGCACCGGATCAAGGTGGGTGAAAATAGAAGCAGTTAGTGAAGCCAGGTCCTGATTGTTGCGCATGAGGTCCAGGTCACGGTTGGGTTTGATCTTAAAGAGGTTAAGCACCTGATCCAGCATCTCACGGTGCTGGGCGGTGACAACGACAATAGATTTGCATCGAGGGTTTTTCTCTAACTGCTGAATAACTGGCGCTAATTTGATGGCTTCTGGACGGGTGCCGAAAACGGTCATTATGCGAATGAGGTCCATCAGTTGTTTTTCCCGTCCCCTAATCGGAAATAAGTGAAACCAGCAGACTGCCACGTGTCTCTGTCCCACCCATTAACTGTATCTAATACAACACGGGCGCTGGTGCTCTCTGCGAATTTATAGGAATCAATTTCCTTCAGCTGAGTATGCCCGACAAGCAGGAGGATTATGTCTGCCTGAGCTGCCGCATGTTCCAGCGTGCGGGCAGTTTTGACACCTTCAATAGAATAATCTAAATTAAATGGTTCGTATGTATGTACCTCAGCACCCGCATCACGCAGGAGTTTGACGGTTTCGATAGCCGGAGATTCTCGCAAATCATCCACGTCCGGTTTATACGCCAGACCTAACGCGGTAACTTTTTTCCCGCTAACCTTTCCGATTTTCCGTTCAAGGAAATCCAACACATATTTTGGCTGGGTATCATTTACCGTGCGGGCGGTATGGATCAAGTTTGTAAGATCCGGGGCGGCTTCAACAAAGAACCAGGGGTCCACACTGATGCAGTGCCCACCAACACCAAGGCCTGGATTGAGGATTCTTACCCGCGGGTGGCGGTTCGCGAGATTAATCGCTTCCCAAATATCCACGTGGAAGCGATCAGCCAGGCGAGCAAATTCATTGGCTGTTGCAATGTTAATATCACGGTAGGTATTTTCCATCAACTTGACCATCTCCGCAGTCGTTGCGTCGGTGAGGATAATCTCTCCGCGTACAAATGTGCTGTACAGAGCTTCGCCAGATTTCGCGGAAACTTCATTAATTCCGCCGATCACTCGAGCGTTTTCGATCAGTTCTCTAAGTATTTGGCCGGGCAGCACACGTTCCGGAGAATAAGCAAGATGAAAATCCCTCCCCGCTGTGTACCCACTTTTTTCTAAAATTGGCGCCACAATGTCAACTGTTGTACGGGGTGGGGAGGTTGATTCCAAAATGACCAGATTGCCTTTTTCTAGATATGGAGTAATGGCTTCGGCCGCAGCGGTAACAAAGGTGAGATCGGCTAATTTACCTTCTTTAAACGGTGTGGGTACCGTGATGATAAATGCATCCGCCGGCTGCGGTTGATCCTTAACAATCAAATTACCAGAACGGATAGCTGCCTGAACCAATGTTCGCAGACCGGGTTCGAATAGATGCACCTTTCCATTGTTGAGGCTTTCAACTACCGAGGGATTGGTGTCTACCCCGATAACTTCTAACCCATGTGTAGCAAATGTACTTGCCGTTGGCAAGCCAATATACCCAAGCCCTAGTATGCAGAGTGTTTGATACCTCACAGATGATATCTCCTCGTAAGAATTCGCCCTTATTATCCCATAAATTACATTAGCAAATATGACAACCGTAAAAAGAGGAAATTATCATAAAAAATCTATATTTAATTTATAATAAAAAAAATCAACCTAATCGAAAAATTAGCCAAATTTTTTACAAGAAGGTAGGTCAGTGAATTATGAACCGAAATATTATTTTTCTCCTGATTTTTTTAATTATCCTAAGCGGCTGCGCTGTCATTGAAGGTGAAAGTTCCCCTGGTAGCAATGTCGTCTCCGGTGAGTCGGAAAAAAGATGTGGGGATGGGGTGTGTGATGGTCCAGAAAATGCGGATACATGCCCTGAAGATTGCGAATTACCATCTACAGCGAGTTCGAATGAAGAGACCGATCTGGGTATTCCTTCTAATGAGGATAGTGTATTAGCTCAGTTATTTATTGACATACAAGTAACTCGTGAGGGAGGTGTGGGAAACTGCGGTCAAGCACCATGGGGTGTGGATCATATTGATGGTGGGGATTTTTCATGCCAGCCGCCAAAGTACTGGTACAACTACGAACTCTCTGCTACTGCGCTGCAGAATCTTAAAGTTGTACCCAGTGGGAATGAAAATTGGATGATTACCGGAGAGAAGATTGGGGGGGAACATACCAATCTGTTTCCGCTTCATCAGATGGCCAGCGTATTTGTGCACCTAAGTCAATCGTTGGTAATATTTTTGAAATGAATGCGGAGGGAAATTACAGGAATAGTGAAATTACAATAGCTTTTGAAGCGAATCCTGTTGAAGTTGCAAATTGGGAATGCAGTCAGGGGCAAGGTTACGAGCGGGAGACTACTCTCTTGTTAATTGACTGGGCAGTTGCAATGACTGGAAATTATACTGACCTGTCAGTAGTGCTTAACGAAGAAGATCGGGTCAGCCCGGGCGTGTACCAAAAAATTATCACGACATCTACAAATCCAAGTCCTGATAATAGGGATAGAGTCAATTTAACAATAGACTTCAAATGTATAGAGGGAGATGCAAATGGGATCTATAATTCAATTCTATGCCCGTGGGAAAAATAAAACGCGTATAGTAGTTTAACTAAAAGGAATATATTGAATGAATAAAGAAATGAAAGATAAATTATTGAAATCCGCGGTGGAAGCATCAAAAAATTCTCACTGCCCATACTCAAATTTTCGGGTGGGAGCAGCATTATTGACAAAATCTGGGAAGATTTACAAGGGCGGCAACATTGAAAATGTGTCTTATGGAGCGACCGTATGCGCAGAACGTGTCGCAATTTGGAAAGCCGTATCGGAAGGTGAAAAAGAATTTGAAGCAATTGCAGTGATCGGTCCGGGAACAAGCGAAGGATATCCCTGCGCGCAGTGCCGCCAGGTGATGGTTGAGTTTGGTTTAGATTGGCTTGTGATCAGTGGAGATAAAGAAGGGAACTATAAGGGTGAACTATCTGTACGCGACCTGGTTCCATTCCCTTTTACACCGGATGCATTGTTAGGATAAGGTTGTAAAAATATTAAATATATTCTTTGTTATAAACAGAAGTGATAATAGAATTTAATTTTTATTTTCTAAAACACACAATATATTCAAAGCTTCTAACTGGGAGACAACGGGAACTTACCTGAAGAAACCAGTTGAAAGATATGCGCTCATTACTCCCAAACTGACTGACTGGATGGAGGTTAATATTCCAGAAGGATTCATAGTTTTCTCTTTTCCAAGAGCACATCAAAGACGTTGGCGAACATCTAATTATCTTGATGGAAGTTAGTTAAGAATGGGAATATGTTGGATTGTATTTGAGAATGGCGACTAGCGAAAATAATGGTTGAAAATGAAAGGCCTCTTGATCAATTTTGCGAAAAAATTGTTACGGAGTTATATTATTCATTATCTGATCATTCTTTTTTTACAATGATCGTGAAATCATAAAGGTCATAATCATGCAGAAGCGCAACGTTTCTTGAAAAAGTTTTCTTGCAATAATCGAAATAGAAGCAAGGATCTGCATAATAGAGATTAGCACGCATATACTCCGGGTCGGAATATTTTGTCAACATATTGAAAGCCAGACCTTTTTTTGCTAACTCGTTCATCCTATTAATTGTACTGATTACATGATCTGTCCAACATCTTTCGTCCGTGTCCAGTTTTATATTAAAAATTCCGCTCTCTAGCACATAATCTGCACCTATCAATTCGCTTTCTTCGGTTGTAAAATGGCAGTTAGATATGCCTGCATGTATTTTTTTACCTTCAAGGATCATTTTTTCTACAATATCAAAGCCGGAATAACTGAAACCATGCCCAAATTCTTTTAGATAGTCAAAAAGAGCACCGTAGCCGCATCCATAATCAATAATTGAGTATGTTTCTTCTGGATTGATGACTTTGGCAATCTGCTCAAATCTGCACCGTTGTGATTCATCCGAGTTCCAATCCATTCCCATAGGAGTCGATCCGTGTTCATTAAACTTCTTAAAAAAGTACCTTCTAATTTTTGATAAATCAGGACTAGTCCCCATATTTTTCCCCGGTGATAAAAGATAATGATTTTGGCCCGGTCATTAACATGAGATCCACAATTGAAACTTTAGGTTCATAAGGAGGATATAATTGCTTATATTGAGGATACTCATACGTCATGTATTCCAACTTTATTCTGGCATTTTCAAATTTTTCTGCTTCAATATAGTTCCTGGCAGAGGGTCCGGAAATATAATGGTCTGCACCTACATGCTTTATTAATTCAATAAGGCGATCAGTTTTTTCTCCCGTTATCCCTTTTATATTTGAAGATCGTAAAAACTTCACATTTTTCATCCCAATTTCTTGCGCAATTTTGATGGTTGTGCGGATGGTAAAATCTGCAAGAAATTTAGGTTTTTCCCTATAGATCTCCTTAAAAATATTTTCATAATGATCGAAAAACGGAGCTTTCCGATAAGCGAACTGAATGCCTTTCCAGTGATGTTCATTCCAGGGTTTATCCCAGCATATTTCTATTTTGTTGATAGGTATTCTTTCTTTAACAACACCTTTTGTATAGACAGGTATAGTTAACCACTTCAGCCCTTGGGCGGTTTTTATTTGATTCCTGTTTCTCCACCCTTCCTTATCATACTGAACATCATCGTAAAATATGAATATGTCGGATTTAAAGATTTGGTGGAAGTAACCTCTCCAGGGGATATATGAGGGTTGAAGAATAACGCATTTCATGTTGTCTGTTCGTTTATTGTAGTATCAATTATATATGAAGGATGATTCATTGAGCGGTTGAAAATCCTTGCCAAATACTCTCCGATGATGCCAAGAGAAAAAAGCTGTGCCCCGCTGAAAATGCTGATGATTGAAGCAAGAAATGGAAAACCAGGGATGCTGCCCTCGAGGAATGTCCGGACAACAGTATAGGTCAATATTCCAATACCAAATATGGTCAATGCAAAACCGATCACGCTGGAAATTCTCAAGGGTATAGTGCTGAAACCCGTCAGAATAATCATGGTGATTTTGACTAATTTAAAAAAGTTGTAATTGGAGTGCCCCTGTGATCGCGGCTGCTCGTTTACTTCGACAGTGCCAAAATTTTCAGTGCCCCATGTAAGCAGTGCGTCAATTATTACATTTGGGTTGTCAAATTTCTCGAAAGCCTTTCGGACTTCCCTACGCATGACCCTGAATGCACTTAAATATTTGATTCGTTTGATCCCAAGAAATCTTGCCAGTAGGTTCTTTGTTATTTTGGAGGAAAAATTACGCCATTTTTTATGGACAAGTTTTTGCGGTATTCCATAAACCACATCAAAACCCTTATGAATTTCTTTCAACAGTTTGTGTATCTCCTCTGGAGGATGCTGCAGATCGTCATCCATTGTAACCAGGTACTCATTCTTGGCGCTCCTGATACCGCACAGGAGCGCATTATGCTGTCCATAGTTCCTCATGAGGTTGATCCCTTTTATGGCAGGATATGTACTCGATAAAGATTGGATGACCTGCCAACTGTTATCCTTGCTGCCATCGTTGATCATAAGGATTTCGTATTGATCAGTCAGCGCGTTTAACGACTTATTCAACCGTTCTGCGAGTTCTGGCAGAATCTCAGCACTGTTATAAATTGGGATGATAACAGAAATAGAATTTACCATAAGACATCCTGGCAATTATATACCTGAATGAACTGTCCAATTTTATTTTTATGCGGAAAATCTATTATCAAGGGTAAAGCGTGAGTAAATTACACTTTGGAAAGCAAGCTTTTCTAATTGGGAAAACAGCAGGGAGCTGCTGTATAGTTCGATTTTTGGTAGCGGCATACTATCCAGTTTGATGTTCTTTAGGTTGATCTAAAAAGTTGTTTTCTTATCTACCAACATACCGGAATATTTTTGAAAAAAGTATACGTGTATTTTAATTCTGATGCTTAGTATACAAGCTGAAATCCTTTTTGACACATTTCTGTCAGGATTGAAGCAAGCTGATTTTCCTGCAGAGAAGTTGGAATGGTCCTGCCGGTCTTGATTCCAAAAAATTCTGTACCCCAGGTGAGCAATTGGTAGTTCATAAGATCGCTATAATTATCTCATACGTGCATCTTGAAAAGTGGAATTATGAGTATTTACTCCTAATTAGAAGAAAAATAATGATGATTATAAATATTTACAGGTAAAAGCATTATTTATGTAAGAATTCCTTTGTGGTGATTAGAATAAGTTAAAAAAAGGTAGAATTTATACATGGCTAAACAATATCATATCCAGTTGGACGATGGAGACTGCGCTCCGTATGTACTGCTACCCGGAGACCCAGGGCGGGTAAAAATAGTTGCAGATACGTGGGATACATCCCATAAAGTGGCTGAAAACCGTGAATATGTAACATATTCTGGAGAGTATAAGGGCGTACCGATAACCTGCACGAGCACTGGTATAGGCGCTTCTTCAACGGCTATCGTTGTCGAAGAATTGGCCAGGGTCGGCGCAAAGACCTTTGTGCGTATCGGCACCTGCGGTACATTTCAGGATCGGGTCAAAGATGGCGACATGGTAATCTTTGATTCAGCCGCCCGATATGATGGAGCATCACGAGCATATGCACCGATCGAATTTCCGGCAGTAGCGCATTATTCTGTCATTCAGGCGTGCATTCAGGCAGCGCAGCAACTTGGCATTCCATATCATGTGGGAACAACACGCACTCATGACGGTTTATATGCGCGTCAACAGGCGCCCGGGGGATCTTTCAATGGGTACTGGCAATCCGATTGGGCACATCATTATGAAGATCTCAAGAGGTTAAATGTGATTACCTCGGAAATGGAAGCGAGCGTGATCCTGGTGTTGGCTAAGATTTGGGGATTGCGGGCAGGCGGCATTGCCACTTCTGTGATCAATATGCTAAATCCTTCCGAGGATGAAGGAGAGTATGACCCTGAAAAGGATTTTGATCATTCTCTGGGAAATATAAGGAATCTGGCACTGATGGGTAGTGAAGCGATTCGCATCCTGGCAAAGATGGATATAAAGTCAATGTGACTTTTGGTTATGTAAAGTTTGTAAGAGGTGAGGCATCTGATAAGTGAAATAATTAGATAGGATAAATATCGTTTTAGAATTGATCGCACATAGTACAATCAGTCCAAAGGATCTCATGCCAAAAACACTATATCTAATTGATGGTCATGCCCTTGCATATCGGGCATATTTCGCTCTAATGGCAACCGGTGCACGGTTCCAATCACGTTCCGGAGAGCCAACCGCTGCAACGTATGGATTTACCAATATTCTGCTCAGTATTTTTGATCGTGAGAAGCCGGAGTATTTAGCAGTCGCATTTGACACCGGAAAGACATTTCGCAATGAGATGTTCCCTGACTATAAAGCCACACGCGCGAAAATGCCGGATGAGCTGAAACCACAGATCACGCGCATCCGTGAATTGGTTGATGCTTTCAATTTCCCACGATTAGAAATGGAAGGATTTGAGGCGGATGATGTACTTGGGTCCATTGCCTATAAAGCTGCTGCGAAAGGAATGGGAGTGAAAATCATCACCGGGGATAGGGATCTGCTTCAGCTTGTGACTGGGCGGATCATTGTAAACCTTACGGGAGGAAAACAATCAGAAGCGAAAGATTATTTTCCTGAAGACGTGGTTGAGAAAATGGGGGTTAAACCAGAACAGGTAGTGGACTTGAAAGCATTGATGGGTGATGCATCTGACAACATTCCAGGGATCAGAGGAGTTGGACCGAAAACAGCAATTTCCCTGCTAGAGAAATATCCTACCTTAGATGATATTTATGCAAATATAGAATCGATCAGTGGAAGAACAAGAAAACTTTTAGAAGAAAATAAAGACGATGCGTATCTGAGTTATGATCTGGCTAAGATTGTAACAAACCTGGATATTGATATTGACCTGGAACAGGCACGTACGGACAATATCGACTTACAAAAAGTAACAACACTTTTTAAGGAACTCCAATTCCGGACTTTAACTGCGCGATTCGCAAATTTATTAGGGAAAGGCATGATTGCTGGAGGTGAACAATTGTCGCTGTTTGAAAATAAGCCGATGAAATTAGGGCTTCCGACCGTATATGATATTGATATCACGATAGTGAATGATACGGGAAAGCTTAGTGATCTGATTGATAAACTGAAATCCGCCGAAAAAATTTCCTTTGATACCGAAACGACATCGACAGACCCGATGCAGGCGGATCTTGTTGGTATATCTCTGGCTATTGAAGAAGGAGCGGCATTTTATATTCCTGTTGGCCATAAGCATGAAAAAAAGCAGATCGCATTACAAACCGTGATTGATGCTCTCCGAATTCCATTTACGGATCCAACCATCCAAAAAATTGGCCATAACCTTAAATATGACTGCCTGGTTTTACGTAATTATGGATTAGAAACAACGCCGCTCAGCTTCGATACAATGATCGCCGCCTGGGTGATTGAACCGGGATCCCGTCGATTGGGATTAAAAAAAATGGCTGAAGCTGAACTGAATGTAAGAATGACCCATATAGAAGAACTAATCGGCAGCGGGAAGAAGCAATTAACGATGGATGCTGTCGCGATAGAAGACGCAGCACCTTATGCAGGCGCGGACGCGGAAATCCCACTGTGCCTTGAAAAGATACTAGCAGAACGGTTATCAGCAAATCAATTAACTAACGTTTTTGAAAGCATAGAAATGCCTTTGGTTCCAGTTCTTGCAGATATGGAATATACCGGCATAGCGGTGGATGAAGATTTCTTTAAGGTGTTTTCAGATGAATTGTCTGCTCGAATTAAAGATATCACAAAAGAAATGTATGAGAAAGTTGGATATACATTTAATTTGAATTCAACCCAGCAGCTTTCAAAAGTGCTTTTTGATACATTAAGCCTTACCCCTCCAGATTCAAGCAATAAGACCAAGAGCGGGAATTATTCAACAGCTGCCTCTGTGCTTGAGGAAATGCGCGATCAGCATGTTGTTGTTGAACTGCTGTTGGAATACCGTGAGCTTTCAAAATTAGTTTCTACTTATTTAGATGCTCTCCCCAAACAGATAAACCCGAGAACAGGACGTGTGCATACCTCATTCAACCAGACTGGTTCAGTCACCGGTCGGTTAGCATCTTCTAACCCGAATCTTCAGAATATCCCAACACGAACTCCACTTGGGCATCGGGTGCGGAAAGGGTTTGTTGCGAGTGCTGGAAATGTGCTGCTTTCCGTGGACTATTCACAGATCGAGCTGCGCATCGTTGCACATATGGCAAATGACCAGGCGATGCTGGACGCGTTTAGAGCGCGTCAGGATATTCACGCGACAACTGCATCCGCAATTTACAATGTCCCCCTGGAAAGTGTCACGAAAGATCAACGTCGGCACGCGAAAGCAATCAACTTTGGATTAATCTATGGAATGAGCGCATTTGGACTCACCCGCAATACAAATCTAACACTCGCAGAAGCTGAAAATTTTGTAAAGGCATATTTCCAGAAATTTCCAGGAGTAAAAGCGTATTTAGATGGCATCCGCAAGAGCGCAGCAGAGATTGGATATGTTGAAACATTGCTCGGAAGGAAGCGGTATTTTCCGCAGTTAAAGAGTCCTGTTAATGCTCAAGTGCGGTCGCGGGCGGAAAGGGAAGCTATCAATGCTCCAATTCAAGGAACCGCAGCGGATATCTTGAAAATTGCGATGATCCATCTTCCAAATGCGATCGAAAAGGCGAGACTTCACGCAAAAATGCTGGTTCAGGTGCACGATGAACTGCTGCTTGAATGCCCTGAAGATGAACTGAAAGAAACGATCCGAGTTGTCCGTAAGGTTATGGAAAACGCATTTGAACTTACGATTCCTTTAGAAACTGATGTAGCGTGGGGAAAGAATTGGGGCGATCTGAAAGATATAGATTGATAATTTGTTGTATTCTTTCTTAATTGAGGGATGTATCGATAATTCCCTGGATTATTCTATTTATGTTTCATTCAGTGCATCCGTGCCGAATGAGAAATAAGCACGCGAATATCGATTCTTGATATTGTTTTTCTATGATTATCGCCTTTTTTTTCTGTGAAATGGATTATTTCTTCTTTATTTTTCCGCGATAAGGAGGAACGATGATCTTATAGATCTGACAAACACGTTCATCCATCATCCGACTGCGGATCCGCGGGTCTATCTCTTTCAGTGTAGCAGAGGTAGTTATCACAGTTGGAAGCTTTGTTTCGTAGCGATAATTTAGGATCTGGTATAGTTTTTCGCGTGCCCATGGTGTTGCGCTTTGGGTTCCCAGATCATCCAGAATCAGCAATTTGGTAGTTCTAACCTGATTAAAGATGCTGTCGTAAGAAACTGTGCTTGTAGGGCTGAAAGTTGCCCGCAGGTGATCGAGCAGATCAGGCACAACTGTAAAGATCGGATCGTCACCCAGAGCAGCTCGATACCGCCCAATAGCTGCGGCTAGATGGGTTTTTCCTGTGCCATATGATCCTATTAACAGCAGCCATCCTTCGGGTTTGTCTGCAAATTTCTGGGCAGCATAAAACGCTTCCTCTAAACTTTTTCGCTCATCAGAAGGAAAATTTTCAGATTTACGCGTGCTGAATTTCTCGAAAGTGCGGTGGTCGCTGATTTGTGATAATGAGGAAATTGGCGATATCTCACCATCAACCAGGGGATTTCTGAAATCCTGAGCGTCAATTTGTACTTTAACAACCAACTCGCGGTCCTGCAGGCGGGAACCTACACGGTCTTCAATCTGTGCCAAACTCAAATTGGTGGTGATGACTGTTGGTAATTTATGGATATATCGATAATTAATGATCTGGAATAATTTCTCCCGTGCCCAGGCAGTGGCGTTTTGCGTACCGAGGTCATCCAAGACGAGGAATCGTATTTTCCGGATCTCTTCAAACCGTTTTTCGTAGGTTGTTTCAGTGGATGTAAAAGTAAACCGGAGCCAATCCAGCAGGTCGGGCACAGTCAAAAAAAGGGTTTCAACATCAAGCGATACAACCTGATTCGCGATCGCTGCTGCCAGGTGGGTCTTGCCGCTGCCAAATCCACCCATCAACAGCAGCCATCCATTAAGATGGTGCGCGTAGTTTTGCGATGTGTTGAACGCAACTTCAAGGGTTTTATTTATTTCTCGGCTGCCGACAATACCATTGATATTAAAGGTATCAAATGTCATTTGTTTGAATGCATCCAGATTACTGACCTGGTATAAGCGACGTGTGCTTTCCTTTTGTTTTTTAGATCGCTGGCATTCACATACTTCCAGAATACCAAAGTCGGGATCATCAATTGATCGTTCACGGCGAACGTAACCGAATCCACCACAGATTGGGCAAACCCCTTCTTTTTTTGATGTTTTTTTCTTAGTGGTGGCCGATTTCTCCATATTCACCTTTGATGTAGCGTCGGTAATCCTCTTGATTGTGTTCCCGATCGGTTCCATCCCGTCCTTCTTTCTGCCAGCGGTCAAGAATGCGTTCAACATACCGCCATCGGCGTACATTATTCTGAACCGCGATCTGAATCGCTTCTTCTATCCACTCAATTGGATAGATATCTTCCGCTTCACGGAGAGCATCCGCAATAATTGGTGTAAGCGGGCCAATGTTTTCCTGATACAGCCGAAAAATGTTTGGCTGAATGTGATCCAAAGTTATTTTTGTGGGTTGAAATTTCCGTGATTTTTCTGATGCAGCTTTTCTTCCACGTGGGCTGTTGATGAAATAGAAATCGGGCTCTCCAACAGGTCCATTTTTATTCTTTAATAGAATATTATCAACAACCGCTCTTTCTAATAAGTCAGCAACTAGCCTTTCTGTTCCATCAGTAGATGATTCCAAACCATTAATAAAGATTTCATCTAATAAAATATCTGCGGCTGTTATAGGCATTCCAAAATCGCCGATAGTGTATGCTTTCCATAGGATATACAAGCAGAGTTTAATCTCATTGGTGTCTTCCAATTCTGGAAGCAATTCGCGGAAGAATGCATCGGGGATACACGTAAACTCTTTTTTATTTTCCTGAAATCCATTGAAGTGTGTACTCATTGGGAAACCTGTAGCTTAGATAGTTGCCGCGTTATAGAATTGCGCCAGGTCTTTGATAAATACTAATTCAATATTCCGAGTGGGTCCGTTCCTGTGTTTAGCTATCATTAATTCAACCAACTCAGTTTTTTCATTTTCGCTGGGGATCTCATCTTTTTTATGAATAAACATAACAATGTCAGCGTCCTGTTCCAGGCTGCCGGATTCACGCAAATCTGAGAGCAGCGGTTTTTTATCAGATCGCTGTTCAACTGCGCGGGAAAGCTGTGCTGCAGCTAGTACTGGTACGTTCAATTCCCTGGCGAGTGTTTTCAGATTTCTGGAAATATAGGAGACTTCCTGCACACGATTATCTGTGCGGGATTCACTGGACATCAGCTGAATATAGTCAACAAGTACCAGATCGATATGTTGTTCTAAGTGGAGCCGGCGGCATTTTGTGCGCATTTGAATCGGAGTGAGAGCCGGCGTATCATCAAGGTAAATCTTCGCATCCCCCAGTACTTCAATTGCTTTGGTAAAAAGATCCCATTGGTCTTCGTTAATCTTGCCAGAACGCAATGCTTGCGTATTGATACCTGTTTCCTGCGCGATCATGCGTTGAACCAACTGTTCATTGGACATTTCTAAGGAAAACATTGCGACATGCTTTTTGTGTTTCATAGCCGCGTTCTTAGCAACTGTGATCAGGAATCCGGTCTTGCCAGAAGCAGGTCGACCAGCTATGATTAGGAGGTCTGATTTTTGTAAACCACCTAGCAGTTTATCAAGATCAACCAATCCGGTTGGCACACCAAAAATCTCTTCGCTGCGTTGGTAAAGCTGTGAGACACGGTCATAATATTGGCTAACCACAGTTTGAATGCTTTGAAGATCACGCTTGATCCGGCGTTCGCTTAAGTTGAAAACGGATTTTTCTGCTGAGTCAATGATTTTCTCGATTGGTTTGTCCTGCTGGTAGGCCAATTTTGCCATTTCATTCGCTGATGCGAGCATACGCCGGCGCACTGATGTTTCTTCTACAATCTTTGCGTAGGCTTCCGCATTCAATGAGCTGGGGGTCTGATTAACAAGCATCAATAAATATGCCTGACCCCCAATCTCTTCAAACTGGTTTCTGTTTCCAAGTTCTTCGCTGACTGTGAGAATATCAATCGGAGACCGGTTCTCATGCAGATAGGTAAAAATTTCCCAAATCCATCGATTCCGGATGATATAGAAATAATCCGCTTCTAAAATCTGGGCAACATCATAATAAGATTCGGGATTAATCAGAACGGATCCAAGCACAGCCTCTTCTGCCTGGCGGTTGTGCGGCTGGGATTGAATTGTCTGGTTTTCAGAATCCTGAACGTTGAAGTTGTTTTCCATAAGATTATTTATTTGTATTATTCATCTGTATTTTTTGGTTCATCTTCATCTGTACCATCCTCTTCTTCGGTGTTGCTCTGATCGGTTTTTTCCCCCAGATAATCTTCAAAGATTGATAATCGATCTTCCCCAAGTGTTAATTTGTTGCTTTCTGGTTGTATTTCCTCTTCACCACCAATTAATTCATCTTCTTGCTTGACTTCTTCGGGAATGATTGATGCTTTGTCCATCACCTTTGATGCCACCATGATCGGAACGTGGGCACGGACAGCAATGGCGATAGCATCTGATGGTCTTGAATCGATTTCTAATTCTTTGCCATTAACTTTAACGACTAATCCACCATAAAAAATATCGTCTTTTAAAGCTTTAATAACTACTCTTATCAATTTTGCGTTTAAAGAAGTTATCGTGTTCTTCACTAAATCATGTGTTTGAGGACGGGAAACTTCAACTTCCTGCAGAGCGATCGTGATAGCTTCTGCTTCATAAGGGCCAATCCATATAGGAAGAAAACGGTCAGCATCAACCTGCTTTAAAACCACGATTCGCTGCTGATTTGTTAAACTAACCCGCAGGCTGTCAATCTTCACTTCAATGAGTTTTGCCATCCATTCCTCCGCTGGAATATTATTCTAACATGCTGATATTTTTTATCTTAAATAAAGTGGTTTTTTAAGTTAAGGTATAATATCTCATGTTTGATTTCTTTATTATTCATCTGGCGGGTAATACTGAACGTGGAAAAAATGTAAATAATAAAAGCAAGTTCTTTAATCTTATACCTTATTTTCTTTGATATATAAAGCAGTCATCTAATGAAGCATTTGATTCTACTCATTGAAGGAAAACGTGTTGACCGCCCATCCTATATGGCTGGTCTCAATAAGAAGGGCTTTATTGTGGAGTCTGTCTTAAACGGAGCGGCAGCCATTAAGAAATTAAATGAACTGAAACCCAATGCTGTTATTATTGATGCGGCGTCTATGCGTACAACCGGAACACGTATCTGCATATCGCTACGCAAAGTGCTCAGTAAGACCCCGATTATATTAATTTTAGCTGCTGATGCAAAGAAAGTGAAAGATGTATGTGCGGATGAAGTGTTGTATCTCCCCTTCACTTTGCAGAAGCTATTAAATCGCCTGCGCCCATATATGGGAATCAACAAGAATAAGAAATTGGTTTGCGGCCCGATCAAACTTGATCTAAAAGACCGCTGGGTGATCTGTGGAAATAAAAAAACCCGGCTCACCCCCCGATTATTTATGCTGATGGAATCTTTAATGAAAAAACCTGGCGAGATATTGATGCGGGAAGATCTATTTCGAACATTGTGGGAAACGGATTATCTGGGAGATACACGCTCATTGGACGTGCATATCAGTTGGTTGCGAAAAGCGGTTGAGGAGGATCCCCGCCATCCTGAATTCATTAAGACAGAACGAGGCATCGGTTATCGGCTCGAAGTAGAAAAGCCGCATCGCCCGAAGAAAAAACTCGATAAATAAAAAAATTTCCAGAGATCATTTCACCCCAAAAGAAAAATAGTATCTATTTTTTTTAATTACATAAAATTAAGTACCAGGGAAAGTAATAAACCACCGGCAATCACGCTTCCTAGCTGTCCCGCAGTGTTTGATCCCATCGCATGCATGAGAATGAAATTCTCAAAATCCTCATCCTGCGCCATTTTTGCAGATAGACGTCCTGCCATAGGGAACGCGCTGATTCCACACGCACCTATGAGGGGATTGATCTTTCCGCCGGTGATGAATGCCATCAGCTTTCCAAATAATAATCCAGCAACGGTGTCCAGGACGAAAGCCAAGAGCCCTAATCCGAGAATTAGCAGCGTATCAACCTGAAGAAAGCTCTCCGCAGTCATCGTAGCGCCTATAGTGAGGCCCAGGAAAAGAGTTGCAATGTTTATAATCTCATTTTGGGCAGATTTGTTCAACCGTTCAACAACTTCGGACTCCTTGAGTAGATTTCCAAGCATTAATGCTGCAATAAGTGGGGCTGCATCGGGTGCAAGAATACTAATACTGATAGTTACCAGGATTGGAAAAATAATTAGTGCTTTTTTACTGACAGCACGAGGAGCGTAGTCCATTCTGATCAAGCGCTCTTTTTTGGTTGTTAGAATCTTCATGACCGGCGGCTGGATGATAGGAATCAGGCTCATATAGGAATATGCTGCTACTGCGATTGGAGCAAGTATATTAGGCGCTAATTTTCTGGCAACAAAGATGGCTGTTGGCCCATCAATGGCACCAATCACACCAATAGAAGCCGCTTCGTTAAGGGGAAATCCCAATGCTGTTGCTATCAGTAATGTGCCATAAATACCAAATTGCCCGGCAGCTCCCAATAGAGCCAGGTAGGGTTGGGATAATAATGGGCTGAAATCGATCATACCTCCTACACCAATAAAGATTAATAGTGGAAATAGGTCTGATTCGATACCTGCCCTGTATAGAACAGAAAGGAAACCCTCACCAGTAGGAGTAGCAGCCATGCCTAAATTTGCCAGGACACAACCAAATCCGATGGGCAGAAGAAGAACCGGTTCATATTTTTTTACAATCGCCAAGAAAATTAAAACCAACCCGGTTGAGATCATAACCAGATCACCCCAATTGAGAGCTAAGAAATTGCCGGAAAATAATGATTGGGCTAACGTGAAATCCATGATTAGTCTGCCTGTGATTCAAATTTCATGAGGACCTGACTTTGACGCACATGATCTCCAATTGAGATAAAAATTTTCTCAATCGAACCGTCTCTATTCGCTCTAATTGAATTTTTCATCTTCATTGCTTCGAGAACGCACAGCTCTTGGCCGTAGTTTACTGAATCCCCAACATTGGCTGATATTTCAACAATAACACCCGGGATCGGTGCAATCAACGTATTGGTTTTTGCAGAAGGTTTAATGGGGGATCCGTTTGATTCAACCGGCAGCACAGGATGAGTGATCTGGGGTGCTGATGAAACAGTTAAGATTGTATCTGATGGGGCCAATGTTTCTTCTGGCCATACTTCAAATATTTCTCCGTCCACTTCTGCCTGAATTGGCCGTGCTTGAATATCACCTATTTTGACTTCGAAAATTTTATCTTGGATTTTCACGTGAATTTTCATTTGCTGCACCTGTTTCTGAATGTAGATTCAACCCTGTTATTAAGCTGCTGATTTCTATGAGCAATTTGCCAGGAACTCATTCCCTGGTTGCTTTTAAGACGAGACGATAAGAAAGAAGTATTGAGTAAGGCAATCGAAACCGCAACAGATGCAGCAGCAGCTTTTTGTTTATAAAGAAGATCATTCTCTTTCTCAATGTTGCTGGTATCACCATAGTCATCTTCTATATTTCTCTTTTTCTTTTTCCTTGTAACGCGGACAAGCAAATCCATCAAGAGCCATAAAACAGCCAAACTTAAGAAAACCAAACTGGAGCCGATCAATGAGATCCATAAAACATCAATCATATTATGCCTTCCTTAAACAGGAGAATTTCCATGTTTACGGGCTGGATTTTGGACATGTTTCTCTTTTATTACTGAAAGAGCGCTAATGATCTTCACACGGGTTTCAGACGGAAGAATTACTTCGTCAATAATCCCTGCTTTAGCTGCAGTGTATGGAGTGAGGTAATTCTCTTTGTATTCGTCAACCAACCGTTCGCGTTCAGCTTTTGGATCCTCCGCATTATTGATCTCTTTTCGATATAAGATATTCACAGCGCCTTCCGCGCCCATTACTGCAATTTCCGCGGTGGGCCAGGCATAATTAATATCTGTGCCAAGATATTTGCTGCTCATCACAATGTACGCGCCTCCAAATGCTCGGCGGGTTATGATGCTTACTTTGGGTACACTGGCTTCTGAATACGCATAAAGGATTTTTGCTCCATGGCGAATGATCCCTTTGTGCTCCTGGTTTACACCTGGCAAGAACCCGGGGGAATCAACAAACGTCACCAGAGGAATATTGAAGGTATCGCAAAAACGTACAAATCGCGTGATCTTATCTGAGGCGTCAATATCAATTACACCCGCAAGCGCGCTTGGTTCCTGAGCAACAATCCCGACAGGGCAGCCATTAAATCGTGCAAAGCCCGCTATAGAATTTATAGCAAAAGTTGGTTGTATCTCAAAAAAAGAATTTTGGTCAACCACTCTTCGGATCACTTCATGCATATTGTAGGGTTTTTTCACATCTTTAGGAATGATCGTATTTAATTCCTTATCAATACGAAAAGGATCGTCTGATGGGGCGATACATGGTGGGTTTTCTACGTTATTTGAAGGAAGATACCCTAACAGTGTGCGGCAGAGGGATAAAGACTCTAGTTCAGTTTTAGCGGATAGTGAAGCTACACCGCTTATGCTCATATGTACCTGTGCACCTCCAAGACTTTCAAAATCAATTTCTTCCCCCGTGATTTCTTTGATCACATTAGGACCTGTGATGAACATGTATGATTGCTTTTCAACCATGACTATAAAATCTGTCAATGCGGGAGAGTAAGCGGCACCACCTGCACAGGGACCTAAGATTAAGCTGATCTGAGGTACAACACCTGAATAAAGAGAATTACGGCGAAATATCTCCGCATATCCCTTGAGACTATGTACGCCTTCCTGGATTCGTGCGCCTCCGGAGTCGATCAGACCGATGATCGGTGCTCCATTCTGTGCGGCGAGGTCCATTACCCGGCATATCTTATGGCTCTGCATTTCTCCAAGCGATCCCCCCATAACAGTAAAATCCTGCGCGTATACAAATACAGTTCTGCCGTTGATCTGTCCATATCCTGTGATCACACCATTGACAACCGAAGTGGAATCATCCACCTCAGATGAATTAGAGTTTTGCGCAACAAATGGCTCCAATTCATGAAAACTGGCGGGATCAAGTAATTCAGCCAACCTCTCTCGAGCAGTCAATTTTCCTTTTTCGTGCTGCTTTGCTATACGTTTTTCCCCGCCGCCTAATTTTGATTTTTTTCTAAGTTCAATTAATTTTTCGTTCGTATCTTGGTTTGCCATGTTTTTTCCTGAAGAAGTTTTGCTTTATTTTAATCGAGAATATGTATAAATTAATATTTTATGGAAAAAAACCATAACTTTTTTGTGTATAAGTGATAAAAATCATTCTAAAAGTGTCTATACTTTGAAGGAGATCCTATGAAAAGTTATTCTGCTTATTTGTTAGATTAGTTTGATAGGAAAATCATCAATAATAATGCGGAGAAGGAGATGGGCAGGATCAATGCTGATGCGAAGATAATATAAGCAGCATTCCTGAACCCCTTTTTTCTGAAGAGAAATGAACCAAAGCCAAAATCAACAAAAAAAATAAAGAGTGATAAAAGGGGAAGCAGAATCAACCTTTCAGAAGAAGACTCTTCCCGATTAATCCCGATAGCTTCTAATCCCAGTGGGACGGTGGCACGGGTTGGGATAAAGAAACTGGTTGCGATCAGGAGTAAAAGAGAAAAGAAGGCACTCGATAGAAGAAATGCCCTTGCCGCTTTATCGCTCATGAGGGAACCTATAATGAACTGTAATTGAGAAGATTGTTTTTCGATCGGAGTGATTGATCCCATCTCAGCGCTGCGGTAAAAATCATTTTCAAAGGCATTAATATTATGTGGAGAAATAGCAAATACCCGATCCTTTGTAGCAATCAGGACAATTTGGTTGAAATCTGATGCGATGTATTCAATTATGCCGAGATCTCTGTGCTTGCGAGTTCCCAATACGGCTCCCGGAAGGATGATTCGCGGTAAAGGTAATTTTATTGCTAGATCATTTGGCAGACGCATCCATTCTATTTCTGTTATAGGAATGTCCTCTGTGCGCAGTCCCCACTGAATGCTTACACCGTCGCGAGATAGTGTATATTTTGCACGCAGAAGGGAAATCAGGCGATATAGGAAAAAAGGGAAAGGTAAAAAGACAAGTATGCTGGCGATTAAATAAAGGATAAACTCCCCTTGTATTTTTGTTATTAAAGCCAGCCACAGTAAGTATCCGCTTGCTGCTAAGAGAATTAGAAGAATGCATAGATGGATGATTGCTCCTAGTTTGATAGAAGGGCGATGTTCTTTTTTTTTATCCATCAATCCAACTCTTATTCAATTTCTAAGGCATTTTGATAATTCTTTGCATACGAGATCCACCTGGCTTTCGGCCATCTTTCCGGAAAATGGTAAAGCAAGGCTCCGTCTGCCCAGGTCTTCGGTTACAGGATAATCTCCAGGCAGATAGCCAAATTGATTGACCATGTAAGGCTGCAAATGGATTGGCAGGAAGTATGGACGGACAGGAATACCTGCTATATCTAATTTTTCTGCGATTTTATCTCGATTAAATCTTTCGTCAAGTCGGATTACATAAACAAACCAGCTCATTTTTGTTGTATTTGAAGAGATGAAAGGTTTTTCCACACCATCTATTTCGTTTAATTTTACGTTGTACCAATTCGCGACCTGTTGCCGTTTTTCCAGCAACAGGTTGATGCGATTCATCTGTGAAACGCCAAGAGCGGCACTTAGTTCATCCAGGCGATAGTTATATCCTAAATAAGTATGCTGCAGCCAGGTATCCCCTGGTGCTCGGCCTTGATTCCGTAAAGCACGCATCATATCAGCGTAACCGTCATTATCCGTGATGATCATTCCACCTTCACCTGTTGTGATCTGCTTGTTGGGATAGAATGCAAAAACACCAAAATCACCAAACCGCCCAGCTTTCTTGTGTTTAAACTCTGCGCCTAATGCCTCACATGAATCTTCGATTAAAGCTAACCTGTAATGGTCAGCAGTTTCTTGGAGTGAGTCATAATCTGCTGGCTGCCCGAAGACATCAACAGACAAAATTGCTTTCAATGGACCAGCTTCTTTTTTATGTTTTCTCGGGAGCCATTTTTTCAATTTATTAGGGTCATTGGAAGCGATATCAGCAGCTGCCTGGTTGACCTGAAGTGGATCAATATTGCCAGTCTTTGGGTCCACGTCAACAAAAATAGGTACAGCATGCTCGAATAAAATCACATTTGTAGAAGATACAAATGAGAAAGGTGCGGTGATGACTAAATCCCCTTCTGAAATACCGGCAGTTCGAACGCAGAGATGTAACCCGGTTGTTCCCGAATTTACACCAATGGCATGCACTGCCCCTGTATAGTCAATGAAGGATTGTTCAAAAGCCTGAATTCTTGGTCCGATACTCAAATAATTTGTCTGGAGTGTTTTT
>Ga0307421_1000662_pt1 | contig 22047 bp, 15 predicted proteins | sample SalMarWE160270MG_FD_202163 | JGI IMG/M metagenome (GOLD analysis project Ga0307421, IMG submission 202163) | Salt marsh sediment microbial communities from the Plum Island Ecosystem LTER, Massachusetts, United States - WE1602-70 | ecosystem: Environmental > Aquatic > Marine > Intertidal zone >...
GGTGCTGGACCGGGCGACTCGAGCGCGAACCAGGCAACGGTGGGCCGGTTGATGGCCAACCCTACGAGGACGCAGATCGCGCCCGCAAGGAGCCCCCTTGTAGTCTCCCTGGCCCGCGAGGCGAAGATGATCAGCGGCGCGATAACGCCCACGACGATTTCCCCCAGGAACAGCAGGGTCAGCGTCCCGCTGGTGAAGACGAGCCCCAGCTCCCCGGCGAACACCAGATCACTGATCTTGAGGACCAGGTACGTGCCCAGGAGCACCGCGGCGATCTTGGCCAGACCAGACAAGAGCCTGGCGGGGGCGGGTCTGCCAAGGGCCCGCCAGCTGACTATGGCCAGCAGGATCGTCACCGAGAGCCCGCTGATCAGCGCCGAGGTGAGGAACAGAACCGGCAGAATTGGGGTCCACCAGATAGGATTGAGCTTGGTGCGCAGGAGCAGGAAGAGCGCTCCCAGCGATCCCTGGTGTATGGTGGACAGGAGCACTCCAACGGCAGAGATCAGGACGATGAGCTGATTGACCAGCCGTGCGGGCGCCCAGTCCTTCTTCTGGAAGACGATGTAGAAGAGCTCCAAGACGAGAACGCCGAAGTAGACGGTTATCGACATGCTGACCTCGAACATGAACGAGTGCAGGTTCCAGCGCCACGGCAGGAGCACGCTGTAGAACTGATCCCAGCGCCCCAGATCGATCATGAGCACGAGGACCACCAGAAGGTAGCCCAAGAACCCGGCCAGTACGCTGAAGTGAGCAACGCCGTGATACTTGTGCTGGTTGAAGATGTGCACGATCGCGGCCAGCGTGAACGCGCCCGCGGAGAAGGGGACCGCAAATACGTCGAAGGCTATCCACAGGCCCCAGGGATGGCTGTTGCTGAGGTTGGTCGTAGCGCCGAGTCCAAGTACCAGGCGAGTGATCGCGACTGCGAGTGCCAGCAGCACCAATGCGCCCAGGATCACGTAGGCGGCCGTGGAAGCGACGGTGCGTTTCGTTACCGCTCTTGCTGTCATGGCTAGCCCTCCTCCGGCTCAGCGGCCGGTGGCTGCGCGCCAGCCTCCTGCCGCCGCTTCGTCGCCCAGTAGATCCCCGCGAGAAGCGCTGCTACGCCGGCGAGCATCGAAGGCGTGCCCACCTCGGCAACGGCCTCGCTCAGCGCCGGTATCGGGTCGGTGCCCAGCTCGTCTGACTGGGGGAACCACAGCTGGTCGAAGTCAACCGGCGACAGGTACATCCAAGAGGTTCCGCCGGCCTCGTGCTGGCCGAAGACGTGGTTCACGTACTCCGTCGGCCGGGCTCTGATGCGGGCCTCCGCATCCGCGATCAACTCGTCGCGCTCTCCAAAGACGAGCGCGTCAGTGGGGCAGGCCTTGACGCACGCCGGCTCGAGCCCTTCGTCTATTCGATCTGCACAGAAGGTGCACTTCTTGATCAGAGGCAGCGCCCGGTCCCAGTGGATCTTGGGGATGTGGAACGGGCAGGCCATCATGCAATAGCGGCAGCCGATGCACTTCTCTGCGTCGTACACAACCGGCCCGTCATCCCGTTTGTGGAGAGCCGAGACCGGGCAGGCAGAGACGCAGGCCGGATGCTCGCAGTGCATGCATTGCTGCTTGGTGAAGACCCAGTGCAGCTTGCCGCGGGCGTCCTGCACTTCATCGAACTTGATCAGCGTCCACGTGTCGCCGCTCAGGTGCGGAGGGTTGCCGTAGGAGCCGGAGCACTCCGTGTCCTCGCCCGGATTATCGTTCCAGGCCTTGCAGGCCACCTGGCAACTGCGGCAACCGACGCAGCGAGTTAGGTCCACCAATACGGCCTTGCTCATCGCGCACCGCCTTTCGTAATCCGGACCAGGAAGGCCCTGTATTCCGGGATCATGGTATTGCTGTCCGCTACCCGGGCGGTCAGGCAGTTGGCGCTGTCTCCCGGAGATAGCCCCGCGTATCCCCAATGCCACGGCATGGAGATCTCATGGACTACTTGACCATCGATGCTGAAGGGACGGAGGCGCTTGGTCACAACCGCCACCGCCTCGATCTGGCCTCGCGGCGATTCGACGACGACCCTATCGCCGCTCACTACTCCTTCCGCCTCTGCCAGTTCCTCGCTCATTTCGATGAACATGTCCGGCATCATCTCGACCGAGTAGGGCATGTTCCTGGTCATGCCTCCGCCGTGCATGTGCTCCACGAGACGGCTGGTGGTAGCCAGAATGGGATAGTTGTCCGGTTCGCCTTTGACGGCCCCCCAGGTCTTGAGGAGAGGATCGGACTGGACGGAGGTCATCGGATTGCGCACCGGGCTCTCCCAGGGCTCGTAGTGCTCGGGAAGCGGGCCGTCGACGAGGCCTGCCCCGAACAGAAGGGCGCGCCCGTGTGGCTTCATTATGAATGGGTAAGCCTTCCCTGGCGGAGAGCCGCCGTCGGGCACGTCCCCGGCCCAGCTTTCGCTCTGCTCGTCCCAGCTGATGACCGGCTTATCTGGATTCCAGGGGTTGCCCTGGAGGTCGACCGAGGCCCGGTTGTACATTATGCGCCGGTTGCAGGGGAATGCCCAGGCCCAGTCCGAGAAGAGGCCGATGCCCGACTGGTCTGTGTTGTCCCGGCGGGCCATCATGTTGCCTGCCTCGGTGTAGCTTCCGCACCACAACCAGTTGCCACAACTGGTTGTGCCATCTTCCTTGAGGCCGGCAAGGCCTGGGAGCAATTCGCCGGTCGTCAGATCGTAGCCGTTCATCTCCTGCGCTACTCTGTGAGCGTCAGGCGGATCACCATAATCCCAAGCCAGCTCAGTAATGGCCTGCGCGTTGGGGCCGCCGTCCGCCCCGTAGAGCGACTTCAGCTTGCGGACGAGCTGGTCGACGATCCACAGATCGCTCTGTGCCTCACCCGGGGGATCGACAGCCTGGTAGCGCCACTGCATCCAGCGGGCGCTGCTCATCAGGCTCCCTTCCTTCTCGAGCGAAGCAGCTGCAGGGAGCAGGAAGACCTCGGTCTGGCTGTCCGATGGGGTCGTGCCAGGTGCTTTCCACAAGTCAGCGGTCTCCGTCTCGCAGAGGTCTACCACCACCGCCCAGTCCAGCTTGCCCAGCGCCTCCCGCACCATGCCGCTGTTGGGCCCGCTGACCGCGGGGTTCATTCCCCAGCAGAGCAACCCCTTTATCGTCCCTGCGTCCATCGCTTCGAAGAGATTGACGAAGCTGTAGTTGCCGCCGAGCTTGGGCAGGAACTCCCAGCCAAAGCCGTTCCGTTCGGCGGCCGCGTCTCCATACCAGGCCTTGAGGAGGCTGACAATGTACTTGGGGCGGCTCGTCCAGGGGCTAATCGTGTTCTCCATCTGGGATGGTGGAGCCGTGACGCGGTCAAGATACGCCTCCAGACTCTCATCCCCGCTGGCCGGCATCGGCAGGTCGCCCGGCAATACGTGGAACAACCTGCCCTGCAGAGTGCAGCCGAGGCCGTTGCTCGCACCGGCGATGCCGTTGACGCCTCCACCGGCGACGCCGATATTGCCCAGAAGGAGCTGGAGGATGTAGTAGCTGCGCGCGTTCTGGGTGCCCTGTGTGTGTTGGGCGGAACCCGAAGAGCAGAGTATCGCACCGGCCTTCCCTCTGGCCCCCGTAGCCCCGAAGGCCTGGCAGGCACTGAGGAAGGTATCCATGGGCGCGCCGGTCACGCTGCACACCGTTTCCGGGTCGTAGCGGCTGAAGTGGGCCTTGAGAAGCTGGAACACGCAGTTGGGATCCTGAAGCGTGTCATCCCTCATGGGAAGGCCCTGCTCGTCCGGCTGATACTGCCAGGTTGACCTGTCGTAGCTGCCCGTCGCGGCATCGTACCCGGTGAAAAGACCATCCTCGAAGCCGAAGCCTGGGTCGATCAGGAAGGAGGCGTTTGTGTACTCGGCCACGTACTCCCGGTGGTAGAGCTCGTTCTCGAGCACGTAGTTGATCATTCCGCCTACCAGCGCCACGTCCGTCCCCGTCCTGATGGGTAAGTGTAGGTCCGCCTTGGCCGACGTGCGGGTGAAGCGGGGGTCCACGCTGATCAGCGTGGCGCCCTGCTCGACGGCGTCAGTGATCCAGTTGAAGGAGATAGGAAAGGTCTCGGCGGCGTTGCTGCCGATCGTCATGATGCAATCACTGTTGCGCAGGTCTATCCAATGGTTGGTCATCGGCCCACGGCCAACCGACTCCGATCCCGCTGTCACCGTGGAGGTGACGCATATCCGGGACTCGTTCTCGTTCCAGACGATGCCCAGCGCACGCACGAGCTTGGTCAGCGCGTAGGCCTCCTCGCTGTTGATGAATACGCTGCCCAGCGCGGCTATCGCCTCGGTGCGATTGACGGTGTGGCCGTCCGTGTCCTCCGACACCCAGTTACCGTCGCGAGTGTCTTTGAGCCGCTTGGCGATCTCGTCGATCGCCCAGTCCCAGGACTTCTCCTCCCATTGGGAAGATCCGGCTGCGCGGTACTTTACCTTCTGCAGGCGACTGGGGTTGACCTTTCCATCGACCGTGTTGAGCTGGGCCAGTCCCATACCCTTGCTGCACAGCGAGCCCTGGTTCACAGGGTGTTCGGGATCCCCCTCCACATTGACCACCCTGTCGCCCTGGGCTGCGACGATCGCGCCGCATCCCACGCCGCAGAAGCAGCAGGTCGTAGGGGTCTCACCCACCGGCTTGTGTAACGGAAAGCGATTCGCTAATCTGCCGGCGGGCAGCCCATATGGCAGAAGCAGAAGGCTGGCGCCAGCCCCGCTGAGCTTCAGGAAGTCCCTTCGAGTCAAATCCATTCTGGGTGTACCTCCTTGGTTATCCGTGCGCCAGCCCTGTCGGGTGCTGAGCGCCAGGTGTGATCTCTGCCGGGATGACGTTGCGCCTGCGATATGCAAGCGCCGCGGCAGGCTCGCTCGTGCTGCGTGTGCCGGGTCAGAGCGGGGAGGCCACTAGTATCCCGGGCTTCTGTGGGACCTGCCGCCTCCCGGGAGCACGCCAGCTATCTGCGGGCGTGCTGAGCGCAATTCGCGGGAACAACCGGTCGGACCCGTGCCCTATGCCGTCCCGTGCTGCCGGCGCCTTGTTGAAACTCCGGTGCGAGCCGCTCTCGCCTGAATGTCGAAGTCGGCTCTTCGCCTGTACGGGCTGCCGTCCCCCTCGCTCTGGCCTATGATACACCAGCACCGCAGATCGTGTCAAGTGGCGCCTGCCCTCGGACCACCTGGGCCTGCTGGCGTGAGGACGGATCCGACCAATCACCACAAGCGGAAACGTCCAAACTGAAGCAGGGGATTGACGACCAGCACCGTCGCGCCGGCCGGCAAGGTGGCGGTCGCCTCCCCGGCTGTGACGGAGATGTTGCTGCGGTAGACCCAGGGAGTCACGTAGGAGCCGACCAGGGCCCGAAAGCTAATCTCCAGGCTGCGCGGCAGGGGATTGCCATGCGGCTTGGGTAGGGCAGCTACGGCATCGAACACTGGGTGCGTTCGCCAATCGATGCTGAAGGAGGGCTCGAGCTCAGGATTGAAGTAGTCGATCCACTCCCAAGGAAGCCACTCGTCGCCGCTCCAGGCGTCTCCCAGGTAGAAGGGAGTCACGGCGCTGACCTCCGGCCACTGGGTCCAGTAGTCCTCGAAGGCGGAGACGGTGAACTGGGCCCGGCTCTCTTCGTCGATCGCAGGGAAACCCTCTCCCGAGTATCCTTCCTCGCCCAGATCGTAGCCAGTCTCCTTGATGAAGAACTGAACGTCGCCCCGGCCGTAGTGAGCCAACACCTCCCGCTGCCTTAGATAGCAGTCGATGGTCACCTCGAGATAGAAGGCCGTGCCGTCGTGGATGTTGTAGGACGGTGGGTGGTTGTAGGGGTAGCAATGGCAGGCCCAGGCGTCGAATGCGTCGGCGAACCCCGGCACCTCCATCGCCCGGCCGATGAACTCCAGCCCTTCCACAAACTGGGTTACCGGCCCGTTGAGGATCTTGATGCGCGAATCTCCAAGGCGTCGGATAGCATCCGAGGTGGCTACGAAGAACCGAGCGTATTCCTCCGCGTTCGGCGCGCTGCTCCATTCGCGTGGCACATCCGGCTCGTTCCAGATGCTGACGTAGAGCGGGAGACCCTTGCGGCGAGGTAGTCCGGCCACGTAGCGGGCGAAGGCGGCGGCGATCTCCTCGTAGGCGCCGCCCGGGCCGGGATCGGGCTTCTTCCATATGCCATCGCCGAAGACGCCCTGCAGGCGCAGGATCGGGATCAGATTGCGGTCATAGGCGGAGTTGATGAAGTGGACCGCGCAGGGGTCAGGGCCGGCTGTGTCGGCTGAGATCGAGTAGAACATCTGTGTAACGTAGCCGCCGCTGCCGGCCAGCTCCAGAGCCTGGTCCAGGTGGAGCTCGACGAAATCGAAGTCGCAGAAGTCCTGCACGAAGGTATGAATACCGTAGGGGTTGCCCTCGCTGTGGCCGGCCGACGGAAGCTGCAGCGGTCCCCAGACGATCGTTTGCCCTCGCACAACCGGCTCAACAAGATCTACTGGCCAGCCTCCAGCGGAGAGTACGGCCGAGCCGGGGACGTAGCTCAGGCCCAGGGGGAGCGTGTGGGTGACGTATGCACTGTCGACGATGCCGTCTTCGGAGTTCAGGATGGTGATCTGATAGAAGGCCTCTCCGCCCTGCTGGGCCAGTCCCCCGGCGGCCCGAATCGATAGCCCCGGCGCCCCGCTGTCCGACTGCGCCTGGGAGGACGCTCTGCAGGAGTGAATTGCCAGCGCCGCAACTGCGCAGAGCAGCAGCGCCAGCCCCGGATGAGCGGTGCGCAATGGTCGGAGCCACGCCGCGAGGCTCGGGTGGACGGGGGAATGCCTTGATCTCACCCTAACTCGCCCCGCATCCGGTCATAGGACGGACACGTAGAAGCCAGCGGCGACGGCAGCGCCGAGGCAGGAGGAGAGGAAATTGACCAGGTCGTTGCCGATCCGACTGTGGCCTCGTAAAGGAAGCGTGCGCTTGCCGCAGCGATGGATCCTGCTCTCGGTCTCCTTGCCACAGGCGTCGCACCAGTAGACGGCCTGAACGCTTGCGCCGAGTAGAGAGTCAACGAGCGAGCCAGCCGATCCCCCGACCGTGGCCGCGCCAAGCAGGCCCATCGAGGCCGCGCCACCTGCTCCCTGCAGCAGCCCGCTGAGCGCCGCCAGGACGGCGATCAGCAGCGCGCCCGCAAGCGAAGCCGCGGATCCGAGCCTGCTGACGGCGCCCGAGGTGCCGGCGTCGACCTGGCTTCCCGTCGTGATCAGGCGTGGCCGGCGAGTGCTCCGTACGCCGATCTCGGTTGCCCAGGTGTCTGCATTCGCGCTGGCCAGCGCTCCGGCACAGGCAGCGAACCATACGGGGTGGGGCCAGATCAGCGAGGCCGCCGCCAGCAGCGCCGGCACACCGCCGTTGGCCAGAGCTTGCCCGATATCCCGGCGGTAGCCCTTCGCGAACCGGTCCGCCAGCTCCTCCTTCTTCCCCGCGTCGAAGAGCGAGAGAGCACTGGAAGAGGCAAAGAAGGCGATCAGGAGCAGGCCCCATTCCCATCCTCCCAGTCCGAAGGTCAACGTTCCGGTGAGTATTCCGCCGACCACGCCGCTCTCATCGAGCACGCCGCGTCGATAACCTGCGACGGCAATGGCGGCGGAAAGGACCAGGCCGCCGATGAGCTCGGCCAGGCTTATCGTTTCCAGCACGGCCTGCAGAGGGCTCAAACCCATCGCACGATCCCCAGGGCTGCACCCCAGACGAGCACCTGTACTACAATCGTGCCACCCCAGAGAAGGTAGGCGGCCACGCGCTCGGTGCGGTGCAGCGAGCTGCCGAATACTGCATTGGCGATCGTGGCGGTCCAGGCAATGATGGGGAGGAAGAAGGCCTGGCCGCGCCCGCCCAGGCGGTCTGGGTTGCCGGCTGCGTCGAAGTGGAGGGGTATGAGCACGTTCGAGGGCGTCAACTGGTACCAGAGGAACACGAGGCCGGTAAGGATCAGGCTGGCTAGGAAGCCCGCGACCACAAGAGCCAGACCAAAGCGGTCCTTCCAGATCGTCCATTCCAGGAACGAGGCCCTGCTCGAAGATGGCTCAACGCGCCTGGTAGGACCCATCTTCTGCGCCTTGACGAGCGTCTCCACAAACCCTTCCGGATCGGCGGGCGAGATGCCGTAGGTCAGACCGGCGGTGACGACGTAGATCTGGGCGTCAGTGGGAGCCGTGGCGTAGCAGAGCAGCTGTCCAGTCCCACTACAGCTCCCATACCCTACGCAGTGACCCGGCCACACGCCGCCCCGGACACGGATTGGCCCCTCGATCTCGGCTGCGGTCAGCACTCGCTCGATCTGTGAGGTGGGAATGACGTGCCTCGTCGCGCCCCAGCGGATGACCAGTGCGTTGCGGTCGACGGCGTAGGAGGAGCGGGTCAAGCCGTGGAGCCAGAAGACGAGCAGGCCCACGAGCAAGAGGCACAATAGGATGGCGAGCCCGATGACGAAGGTGAGTATGGACACCGGCAGGGAGGTCGCCAGGACAACCAGCGCGGCGATGATCAGTACTGCCGCCGCAACAAACGCAGCGCCAACCCTGGTGCCCTGCTTCTTGTCGGTCTCCCAGGCCTTCACGCAGTCTGCTCCCTGCCCCCAAGGCGCGATTATACCAGGGCGAAGTGCCCCGGGCAAGTAGGGCTGCCGGCAGCGACTCGAAGGTGGGCGGACCTAGAGGGGCCTGTCCCCGCTGCCAAGGGATTCACCCCCCGCCACAGGCTCCGAGTGCTGAGGCGCCGGCGCGGTCAACGTCAGCGAACTGGCAGCGACGTCGGGCCCAACGATCGTGACCGTTTGCCACAGAGGGCCCTTTCCGGTACAATCCTGTCCTCGTAGCGCGTCGACACAGCCGGGAGGAGCGGGGACTGATGGGCAAGGCGAGGGTTGAGGATGATCTAGCCATCCTCATGCGCGGCGCCGAGTTCGGCGACGAACAGATCAGGCAGCGCATGGAGGAGGAGCTCCGGGATCGGCTGGCCGAGTCGGCCAAGACAGGCCGTTCGCTGCGGGCATACTGTGGCTACGATCCGACGGCCCCGGACATCCACCTGGGCCACACGGTGACGATGCGCAAGCTCCGCCAGTTCCAGGAGCTGGGCCATCAGGCGATCTTCCTCATCGGCAACTTCACCGGCCTGGTAGGAGACCCCTCCGACCGCGAGGGGGCCCGGCCGCGCCGCACGCCGGAGGAGCTGGCGGACAATGCCAGCACCTACGTTCAGCAGGCGCACCGTATTCTCGACCCGGAGAAGACTGAGGTGCGGTACAACGCGGAGTGGCTGGCGAAGCTGACGTTCGAGGACGTAATCGGCCTGGCGGCCAACTTCACCGTGCAGCAATTCCTGGCCCGGGACAATTTCTCCAAGCGCCACCAGAACGGCGATGCCATCTGGCTGCACGAGTTCTTCTACTCGCTGATGCAGGGCTACGACGCGGTGGCTCTGGAGACCGACGTGCAGGTGGGTGGTACCGACCAGCTGTTCAACCTCCTGGCGGGCCGCAAGCTGCAGGAGGCCCACGGCCAGAAGCCGCAGGTTGCCCTGACGCTGCCGATCCTGGTGGGCACTGACGGCCACGTGCGCATGTCGAAGAGCACCGGCAACTACATCGGCATCGACGAGGCCCCGGAGGACAAGTACGGCAAGACGATGTCGATCCCCGACTCGGCCATGCGCAACTGGCTGGAGCTGGTGACCCGCTGGCAGCAGAAGCAGATCGATGAGCTCATGGCGGGCGTGGAGAGCGGCGAGATCCATCCGATGAGCGCGAAGAAGAAGCTGGCCTGGGAGATCGTCTCCATATTCGATGGAGACGGGGCTGCCGATGTGGCCGCGGCCCGCTTCGAGCGAGTACACCAGGAGGGGAAGCTGCCGGCCGACATGCCCTCCCTGGGTCTGGATGGGCCAAAGAACGTGGTCGACCTGATCTACGAGGCGGAACTGGCGCCCAGCAAGAGTCAGGCCCGGCGCCTGGTGCAGCAGGGTGCGGTCAAGCTCGACGGCGTGAATGTCGGATCGATCGATGACGATATCGGAGTCGAGGGCGGCCAGGAGAGGGTGCTCCAGGTAGGCAAGCGCCGCTTTCTGCGCCTCGTCTCTCGGTAGGGCAAGGTTTGAGGGCTCGGTTGCGAGCAGTCCTGGCTGATTAGGCCTTGCTTACCGATCATCGAGCATCCAGCATTGACTGAGCAGTCTGGCGGCAAGGAGTTGACGATGGAAGACCGAACGTTGGTGCGGACGATAGTGGCTGTATTCGTGGCCTTCGTGCTCGGGTTCATGTTACCGGTGTGCAGCTGCGTCGGCACCGGGTGGTTGGCCGTGCGGGGGCTGGCCGGGATGGCGCCGACCGATCCGCAGGCGCTCCCCGCGCTGGGCGATTCCGTTGCCGTGCTCAGGCTGAACGGAGTGATAGCCTCCTCCGGGGGCACGAGCCTGTATTCGACGGGCGTCTCTCCCACGGGAGTGGCCGAAGCGCTGGAGCAGGCTGCCGCCAACCGGTCAATCAAGGCTGTGGTGGTCCGAGTGAATAGCCCGGGAGGAAGTGTGGTCGCCTCAGACGAGATCTACCGGGCCTTCCTCGAGTTCGAGAAACCGATCGTCATCTCGATGGGCGAGATGGCCGCCTCGGGCGGCTACTACATCGCTTGCGGGGCCGACTACGTGCTCGCCCATCCGGGCACGCTCACCGGCTCGATCGGCGTCATCAGCGAGTTCTACAACCTGGAGGAGCTGCTGGACGAGATCGGCGTCGACGTCTTCGTCATCAGCTCCGGCCCCACGAAGGACTTCGGCAGCCCCTACAGGGAGATGACCGAGGAGGAGCGTGGAATGTGGGAGGCGGTCATCGACGAGACCTACGAGAGCTTCGTGTCCATCGTCGCCGAAGCTCGCGATCTCCCGCTGGCCGACGTGCGTGCGCTGGCTGACGGCCGGGTCTACACGGGACAACAGGCGCTGGAGCTGGGGCTGGTCGACGGGCTGGGCACGCTTGACGACGCGATCGCCAAGGCGGCTGAGCTGGGTGGGATAGCAGGTGAGCCTTACGTCGTCGAGCTGCAGCAGCCGCAGGGCTTGTTCGAGTTGCTGTACGGTTTCCAGAGCGACTCTGGGCTGCCTTCGCTGGAGGAGATCATCGACTGGGCCGGGAGGGTGCGGCTGGAGTACCGCTTCACCGGCGAGTAGGGGCCGGGGTCTACTCTTGCAGCCGCCGCAGCAGCACCTGCTGTACGACCTGGGGGTTGGCCTTGCCCTCGGTCGCCTTCATCACCTGGCCCATTAGCCAGCCGAGCACCTTCTCCTCGCCGGCGCGGTACCTGGCTACCTCGTCTGCGCTGTCTTGGAGAACTTGCGCCACGGCTCGCTCCAGCGCCGCCTCGTCCGATATCTGAGCCAGGCCGCGCTTGTCCACGATGGCGCCGGCCTGCTCGCCCGTGGCGAACATCTCTTCCAGTATCTGCTTGCCCGTGCTGGCGTTGATCGTGCCGGCATCCACCAGGTCCACCAACTCGGCCAGGGCCTTCGGCTCGACCGTCACCTTCTCGATGGCCTGCTCGCCTTCCTTCACCAGCCGGAAGAACTCGCCCGTTACCCAGTTGGCGACAGTCTTGGCGTCCGCCTTGCCGGCGCGGACGGCCCGCTCGTAGTAGTCTGCTGTGCTCCTGTCGGCGACGAGGACGCCGGCGTCGTAGTCGCTGAGTCCGTACTTCGCCACGAAGCGGGCGAGCTTGGTGTCCGGCAGCTCGGGCAGCTGGCGGCGCAGCTTCTCTACCCACTCACGGCTGATCTCGATCAAGGGCAGGTCTGGCTCGGGGAAGTAGCGGTAGTCGTCGGCGAACTCCTTGCCCCGCTGCGCCACGGTGACGCCCTTCCCTTCGTCCCAGCCCATCGTCTGCTGCTCGACCTGGCCTCCCGCCTCGACCGTGGCTATCTGGCTCTCGATCTCGTAGGCCGTGGAGCGGGCCAAGGCCCGGAAGGAGTTGAGGTTCTTGACCTCATGGCGGGCGTTCATCTCCTTCGAGCCGGCTGGGCGGACGCTGACGTTCGCCTCGAAGCGCATGACGCCCTTCTCCATATCGCCTGAGTTGACGCCGACGTAGACGATGATGGAATGGAGCTTCGTGGCGTAGGCCTTGACCTCCTCGACCGAGCCCATATCCGCCTCGCTGACGATCTCCAGCAGCGGCACGCCGGCCCGGTTGAAGTCGACCAGGCTCTTGCCATGGCCAACGTGGTGGAGCTTGCCGGTATCCTCCTCCAGATGGGCCCGGTTGACGCGTATCCTCTTCCTGCCCGCCTCAGTCTCGATCTCGACATAGCCGTTCTGAGCCAGCGGGGCAAAGACGGGCGGGTACTGGGAGATCTGGTAGCCCTTGGGCAGATCGGGGTAGAAGTAGGACTTGCGGGCGAAGCGGCTGAGAGGCGGCACCTCGCAGTTGAGTGCCAGCCCGGTCATGATCGCCATCTCTACCGCCCGCCTGTTGATCACGGGCAGCACACCGGGCATCGCCGTGCACACCGGGCAGACGAAGCTGTTGGGAGCCAGGTCGCCCGTATCCTCCTTCACCGGGCAGGAGCAGAACATCTTGGAGGCAGTGTGGATCTGAGCGTGGACCTCCAGGCCGATGACCGGTTCGTACTCCATCAGGTGTCCCCTCCAGCTGCACCTGGCAGCCTATCGGGTAGCTGCCGGCCGGAGCGCTAGCCGCCCAGCGCGGTCAACACGATTGCGGCGATTGCCGCCAGCGCTATCGCCAGCCCGACGATGGCGGTGATGACCGTCTTCGGTTCCATGCCCGGCATCACCGCGCCGGCCAGCCCGGCGTCGGCGCCGTACTGATGGAACAGCCGGCCCCACTTGGCCTTCAACGCTTCCCGGACCCGCTTGCGGCCGACGAACGGATACCAGTAGACGTTGTGATAGAGATTGCTGGCGAAATAGGACCATGGGACGAGCGGCGTGCGCAGCAGAAGGGGCTCGATCGGGTGCAGCCAGCCGTGATAGATCATCTTCTGCCCCCTGCTGGCGAAGGTGTTCTCCTGCACGAACTGCCAGTCCTGGGAGAGCACCCACTCCCTGTCCTCGCCTAGGATCTCGATCTGATCCGGGTCCCCGATTCCCAGCCCGGCCTCGTGTGCCAAGCGGATGAAGTCGATCGACAGGGGATCGAAGCCCTGCATACGGGCGGACATGGCGTCGATGGCCACCTGGTCTGCCGATGCGAGAATGACGTCCTTCTGGTGCCAGCGCATGGCCCGCGGCCCGGGCCCGTCGCCGGCGAAGGTGCCGTCCATCACGGCGAAGAGGCCGGGATGCACGTCCTGCTGGATCATCAGCAGGTCGACGAGCGTCTCGTGGATCTGGGAATGTGTCCAGTGGCGCTTCGTGCCCAGGAGGCCGCCGAAGGCGTTCTTCATCGCACCGGTGATCCTGGTGAACACGTGCGTCTTAACTGTGGGCAGCTGGATGATGTTGCGGCCGTAAAACAGCTCGGGGATGTGTACGCCCTCAGGATAGATCTTGTCCAGCACCAGGAAGGGCTGCTTCGGCTCGTAGCGCACCCACTTGAACTCGGGCTCGTAGAGGTGTACGTTGCGCAGCCTGTACTTATCCACAACGTACTTGTGCTTGTTGTTCCTTTCGCCAACGTAGGCGTTGACGACGACGGTGTTGTTCTGAGCGCCGATCAGGTTGTCGTAGCCCGCAGCCTGCAGGGCCCGAATGACTCCCTCCAGCTGCCAGGGTGCGGTCGAGCAGGCGGGGTACCAGGTCTGCCAGGAGATGTTGATCTTTAGGATGGTCTCCCTATCCGCAGGCAGCGCCTGGCGGAAGCCGGCCAGCTCCATCAGGCGGCCGTAGTCCTCCAGAACCGTCTCAGGCGTAGTTCTGAGTACGGCGACCTTGCCGAGGCCCGGGTATTCTTTGGTCATGGCTCCTCCGTCCTCTCCGCCGAGCGGTCAGGAAGTATACCCCACTTGCGGCGGCCTGTCCAGGTTCGAGGCGTCAGCAGCGGCAGGACGACCGGCAATCCGAACTGCCAAGGAGCGGTGATGGCCACGGCTGCCGCCCAGTCCATCCCGGGTAGGCCGAGGCTGTCGAAGAGCCAGCCATAGCCCAGCGTGAGCGTAAGCACCGAGAGCTCCGAGGTCAGGCACAGAAGGAAGGTGCGCAGGCGGGTGCGGCGGGTGAGATGGAGCGCGGCCAGAGGCACGAGCCAGATCGGATACCAGATTCGATAGCTGGAACGCATCAATAGGTAGAGGAACAAGAGAAGCAGGCCGGCCTCGGCCAGCCCCATCCGCCCGCGCCACACCCGGACCAGGGCCCACGCGTAGACCCCCGCCAGTGCAGCCAGCATCAGCGCGTTCAGGATCCACCCCGGCAGGTTGAAGGGAAGCAGCCAGCGCAGCAGCCCGGCCGCCGGCGAGGGCAAAGAGAACGAGCTGCGGCCCATCTCGGTCAGGATGCCTCCCACGTTCTCCCAGGGCGGCCAGTAGGGCAGGAAGGCGATCAGCGTCAGGCCCAACACGACCGCGACGCCGAGAGCGAGGGACCCGAGACGCCGGCGCCTCTCCTGCTCCCGCAATACCGCCGCCATCAGGAGCGGCAGCAGCAGGGCTGCCGTGGCTTTCGTCAGCATACCAATCGTCATGGCTGCGATCGCGGGAATCGACAGCCGCTTTCGCTGCCATAGCAGGAAGCCGAGGAGGACCCAGAACAGCATCACCAGGTCGTTGTGGCCGTTGCCCACGCCCTGGAGCAGCACCAGCGGATTCCAGGCGAATAGCAGCAGGGCGTGCGTGTCCCGGTCGCAGCCCCAGGCCAGGAGAGCCAGGCAGGCCGCGTAGGCGATCAAGGCCAGGGCCTTGAAGGCCAGCGCGGCCCCGACGGCGTCGTCCGGGCTGACGCGGACGACACGGGCAGCCAGGTTCTCCCAGGCCGGTCCGTATGGAGATAGGGCGTCTTTCCAGCCCCCCGTCAGGTACAGGAAGGGATCGTCCGGGAACCGGTCCGGCGAGACGGCCAGAGGGCTAACCTGGTACACGACGGTCAGGCGGGCCCTGCCGATGTACTGGAAGAGGTCGATGGCGGTGATCGGGTAGAGCCAGACGAGGATGAGGCCGAAGGCGAGGCCGAAGCTGGCGACCGCGCGCATCGATAGCTGTGCTCTTTGGGCCAGCTTCAGTGCCAACCAGTAGGCGGCGAACAGTACCACAAGCCCGCCGGCGTAGACAGCAGCGGACCAGGGGCGCGCTCGGGAGAGCTTCTCCACGTCATAGAGCCGCTGAGCCTGACCGTGGACGGTGAGCGGATATAGGAGAACATAGGCCAGATAGGAGGCTCCGCTAGCTGCCCCGAGCGAGGCCAGGAGGACGCCGGGACGACGGACTCTGTCCATCGCCCACCATTATACCATCGGGTGTCTCGGGGCGAACAGCCGGGGCGCGGACGGACGAAGGGCTGGGCGCAGGGAGTCGTTGTCCTGGCGCCCTGTGGCTGAAGCTCTAGGGCGTGTCCGGGGCGACGGGAAGGGAGAAGCGAAAGGTGGAGCCCTGGCCCGGCGCGGTCTCCACAGTGATCGCGCTGCCGTGCATCTCCACAAGCTGCTTGGCGATGGCCAGCCCCAGGCCGCTGCCGCCCATCGCCCGGGAGCGGGACTTCTCGCCGCGCCAGAAGCGCTCGAAGATGTAGGGCAGGTCCTTCGGCGGGATGCCGCTTCCCGTGTCCGCTACGGCCAGCTCGATGACGCCGTCACCGCAGGAGGCGCACAGGATCACCGTTCCCCCCCGCGGCGTGTGACGCAGGGCGTTCGTCAGCAGATTCCCCAGCACCTGGGCGATACGCCGGGCATCGGCCAGGGCCTTGGGCAGCCCGTCGGCTACCTCGACCTGCAGCGCGATCCCCCTGTCGTCCGCCTGCGGGCCGAAGTTGACTGCCGCGTCGCAGAGCAGATCGCCGATGTCCGTCGGGCTCATGCTCAGCGCCAGCTGCCCAGTCTCGGCCAGGGCGAGCAGGCGCAGGTCCTCGACGAGATGGCTCAGCAGCTCCGTCTCCTCGATGATCGGCTCGAGATGCTCTGGCGAGGCGGGGTAGACCCCGTCCAGGACGCCCTCCAGCTTGCCCCTGATAACGGCCAGGGGCGTGCGGAGTTCGTGGGCCACGTCCGCGGTCATGTCCCGGCGCAGGCTGTCCGCCCGGGCCAGGTCCTCCGCCATGCGGTTGAAGGCGGCGGCCAGCTCCCCCAGCTCGCCGGGATGGTGCTCGGGGACCCGCACGTCCAGGTTGCCGGAGGCGATGGCCCCGGTCGCCTCCGTGAGCCTGACTAGTGGCCGGGCCATTCTGCGGGAGATCAGCAGGCCGATGAGCAGGCTGCTTCCGCCTATGCCCACGCCGGCGATCAGGAAGCCGCGCAGGCTGTGGCTCATCATGGTGGTGAAGCCGACCCGCAGCTGCTGGAGCGGGGAGACGTAGAGGAAGCCGATCTGCTCGCCGCCTGCTACGATGGGGGCGGAGAGGGCCAGCTCGGCCGGGCTCAACCCGCCCCCGATCCGGGGCTCAGGCTCGCCGTATCCATCCTCGCTGGCGGCGATGACGTTGCCATCGGCAGCGGCGAGCAGGTAACCCACCTCCCAGCTTTCGTCCCACGGCCCCCAATCGGCACCGCAGGGGTAGGTCTCGATGAGCGTTTGCACGCCGTCCCAGCTGCCGTGTTCCTCGTAGTAGGTGGCCAATCGGTCAGCCCACAGCGTGGACGTGGGCATCGGTCCGAAGCGGGCCAGGCCGTAGAGGGCCACCCGGCCGGCGATGAACATGCCCACGCCGACCAGCAGGATGACCACCGCGAAGGAGGCGATGAGCTGCCAGAAGAAGCGTATCGCCGGCCGCCGCCGTCCCTGCGCTTCCGCGCCGCTTGCCATTCCTAGTCCCCCAGCTTGTAGCCGACGCCGTAGACCGTGATCACGTAGCGCGGCTCCCCGGGCTCCGGCTCGATCTTGCGCCGCAGGTTCTTGATGTGCGAGTCGATGGCCCGGTCGTAGCCGTCGTAGGCCACGTCGTAGACCAGGTCGAGCAGCTGGGCCCGGGTGAAGGGACGGCCGGGGTGGCGGGCCAGGACTGCCAACAGGTCGAACTCGGTGGGCGTAAGGGATACCGCCCCGTCGGCGACGGTCACCAACCTCTTGGCCAGATCGATGGCCAGGTCTCCGATGCGCAAAATGCCGGCCGTGTCTGCCTCACCTCGTGCCCTTCGCAGGACGGCCTTGACCCGGGCGACGACCTCGCGCGGGCTGAATGGCTTCGTGACGTAGTCGTCGGCGCCCAGCTCCAGCCCGACGAGCCGGTCGGTCTCCTCAGTGCGGGCGGTGAGCATGATAATGGGCACGGCCCTCAGGACCGGATCCTGGCGGAGGGCACGGCAGACGTCGAGCCCGTCGATCCCACCCGGCAGCATCAGGTCCAGGATCACCAGGTCCGGCCGCTCGCTGCGGGCGACGCTCAGGGCGGTCTGCCCGTCGCCGGCGGTGACCACACGGAAGCCTGCCTGCTTCAGGTAGTCCCTGACCAGCTCGACGATCTGCGGCTCGTCTTCCACGACCAGGATTGTCTGATAGGCCACTCTACTCGCCCCCGCTGCCGCCTACTGTACCAGGCGGCCTATCCGCTGTCCCGCGCGCAGCCGTCGGGCGGTTCGCCGCGGCTACTCATAGCGCAGGGCCTCGATCGGGTTGAGTCGCGCCGCCTGGTTGGCCGGATAGATGCCGAAGAAGAGACCTACGGCGAATGAGAACCCAACCGCGAGTAGTATCGAGTCGACGGTCATGACCGCGTCCACGACGCCGGTCAGCGCCACGAGCGTCGCCAGTCCGGACCCGAACAGCACGCCGATCAGGCCGCCCAGGAGACTGAGGACGACCGCCTCCGTGAGAAACTGGACCAGGATATCGGACCTGCGGGCGCCCACGGCCTTGCGCAGGCCTATCTCCCGCGTCCGCTCGGTGACGGAGACAAGCATGATGTTCATGATCCCTATTCCGCCGACGAGCAGGGAGATGCCGGCGACCGCTCCCAGGAAGGCGGTCATGATCGCCGTCACCTGGTTGGCGACGTTGAGGATGTCCGCCTGGCTCAGGGCCACGAAGTCAAGCTCCTCGTCCTCGTCGAAGCCGTGGCGCTCTCTGAGCAGGTCCTCCAGCTGCTGCTCGACGGCCTCGGCCGTGTCCTCTGAGGTCGATACGGCGTTGATCCGGGTGACGATCAGCTCACCCAAGGGGTTGCGGGCGTTGAACAACCTGGTCTGGGCGGTCGATATGGGCACGTAGACGGTGTCGTCGCTGCTCGTCGTCCCCATTGACGTATCGCCCTTCTCCGCCAGGACGCCGACGACGGTCAGGGAGACGCGACCCCCATTCGTGCCTGGAATCGTCACCCTGATCTTCTGCCCCAGCGGATCGAAGCCGCCGAACAGGTCTGCCGCAGCATCGCTTCCCAGCACGGCCACGCCGGCCCTGCCGTCCACATCCGTGTTCTCCAGGAAGCGCCCGCTTTCTACGGCCAGGTTGAAGGCTTCCAGATACTCCGGCGTCGTTCCCGTGACGGCGGCGTTGATGTCGGCGTCGCCGAAGACTATCTGGGCATTGCTCGTGTACTCCGGCGCGACGAGCTTCGCATCGGGAACGTTGCGCGGGTCGGCCGCGGCGAGAGCATCCTCGTAGGTCAGCGTGGCGGCCAGTCCGCCGGCGCTTTGGCCGGGCCGCTGGGACTGGAATGAGCCGGGAGCGACGAAGACCAGGTTCGTGCCGATCGAGCTGATCTGTTTGGTGATCTCCGCTTGCGCGCCCTCGCCCAGCGAGAGCAAGGCGATAACTGCGCCGACGCCGATGACCACGCCGAGCATCGTCAGCGCCGAGCGCATCTTGTTCGCAGAGAGCCCGTCCCAGGCTGCGCGCAGGCTCTCGACTATGTTACCTATCATCTAGCTAGTTCTCCAGTTCGAAGAGGCTGCCGGCACCGCCGGCCGCTCGCTAGGCAGCAACCTGCCCGTCGAGCAGGCGGATGATGCGTTGAGCCAGCCCGCCTATCTCCTCGTCGTGAGTGACGACGACGATGCTGATACCTCGCTCCTGGTGCAGGCGCTGCATGATCTCCATCACCTGGGCGCCTGCCTTAGAATCGAGGTTGCCTGTGGGTTCGTCGGCGAGGATGATGGCCGGATCGTTGATCAACGCTCGCGCTATAGCCACGCGCTGCTGCTCGCCGCCGGAGAGCTCGGTGGGACGGTGCGTGAGCCGTTCTCCAAGCCCTACCATTTCCAGCGCCTCCTGCGCCTTCCGCCTCCTCTCGGCGACGCCGTTCCCCCGGCCGTTTCTGGTGTACTGGAGCGGCAGCGTCACCTGCGTCAGCGCATCGACGCGAGACAGCAGGTTGAAGGTCTGGAAGACGAATCCGATGCGCCGGTTGCGAATCTCCGCCAGCTGGTCATCGTCCATCTGGCTGACGTCGACTCCATCCAGCCTGTAGTGGCCCGAGGTCGGCACATCCAGGCAGCCGATCAGGTGCATCAGGGTGGACTTGCCGGACCCGGATGGTCCCATTACGGAGACCCACTCGCCGCGCTCTATCTCCAGCGACACGCCGCGCAGCGCGTGCACCTCTACCTCGCCCATCTGGTAGACCTTGGTGATGTTCTCCAGCTGGATCATGCCTCTGTCCTCAGTCATTGCCGAACATCTGGCCGAAGCCCATGCCGAAGAAGCCATCCCGGCTCTGATCCGGGAGGGCGACCACACTGACGACGTCTCCCTCGGCCAGGCCGTTGGTGATCTCGACCTGTGTGTCGTTCATGAGCCCCAGAGTCACGTCGACCTGGTCGAAGCCGCGGCCGTCCGCTGTCTGGCGCAGGACGTAGTCAGTGCCGTTGTCGCTCCGTACGGCGCGGAGGGGGATGACCAGGGCGTGTTCCTGGAAGTCGACGATGACCTCGATGTCGGCGGTCATGCCGCTGCGGACACCCGTCTCCTCGCCGTTCTGGGAGGCGGCGCTACCCGAGTCCACGCTGATGGTGACAGGATAGAGGACGACGCCGGACCGCGTATCTGCCACGGGCGCGATGTAGGCTACCTTGCCAGTGAGCTCCAGGCCGGGGATGGCATCCAGTGTGATGACCACATCCTGGCCGACGGCGACGAGGGCCACGTCCTCCTCGTCGAGCACGATGTCGACGGCCAGGGCATCCAGGTCGCTGACCACGACCGCGGGTTGCCCCGCGCCGGCCATCTCTGCCACCTGGACGTTGATCGCGGTGACGGTGCCGGTGAAAGGCGCCCTCAGCGTTGCCTTCTCCAGACGCAGCAGCGTCTGGTCGAGCGAGGCCTGGGCCTGATCGACCTGAAGCTGTGCCCGCTCCACGTCCCGCTCGTCCGCGCCGGCGAGCAGCGATTCTAGATCGTTCTGAGCCTGGCGGTAGCTGGCCTGCGCTCTCTCCAGCTCCAGGCTTGCCGCCTGCAGCTGCTGATCGGCCGCCTGCTGGGCGCGCCGCAGCGCCAGCTCGGCGTCCTCGAGCCGGTCAAGAGCATTCTGGTAGTACCAGTAGTCCGCCTCGCCGTTGGTCCACTTGTCATACCAGTAGTTGGCCTGGCCCTGGGCGTCGTCGTAGGCCTGCTGAGCGCGCTCGAGCATTTCGTTGGCGGCGGCGCTGTCCAGCGCCGCGTCGTAGCTGATCTGGGCCAGCTCGAGCGAGGCGGCGGCCTGGTCCCGCAGGTCGCGGGCCCGGGCGATCCGGTCCGCGTCGGCGCCTTCGAGGATCTCCTCCAGCTGGATCTCTGCCTGGCGCAGCGCGATCTCCGCCTGCGTCACCTGCAGCTGCAGCTCCGAGCTGTCCAGGCGGACGAGGGGATCGCCTGCCTGCACGTGATCTCCTTCCTCGACCAGCACGTCCTCTACCTGGCCGCCGGCGGCGAAGGCCAGACCGATCTCGGTCTCCGGGACGATGCCGCCGCTGGCGCTGACGGTGACCAGCAGCGTGCCGTACTCGGCGGTGGCGGTTTCCTGGGCCAGCTCGGCGAGCAAGTCGCGCCGGGCGGCGATCCCTTGCCAGAGGTTGACCGCCGCTATGACCACGCATATGACGGCCACAACAGCGGCGACAATGATCCATCTCTTCCTGTTCACAGATTTCCTCCCGGTTTTGCTGGGCTGATTATACCCCGGAATGATGGAGGAAGTGTGGAGGGTGGGTGGAGCAGTGGGGGAGGATGGGGAGAGCCTGAGCGTCTGCCAGACCCTCAGGGTCTTCTCGTATGGCGGGTGCGGGGTAGGCGTAGGAAAGCTGTCAAGCAGCGCTGCGCGCGAGATGATAGGACGGGAGGGCCTCGCGCGGGTGGGGCCGCAGGGGTGATAGTGCGGGCGCGCGGAGAGGCGCGCGGGCGGGCAAGTACCTCAGAGGGGCGGACTTGCAGGGCGTGAACCTGTGCAGTGCGGACCTGCGGGGGGCGAAGCAGTTCGAGACGGACGTGCGAGGCGCCGATCTCAGAGGAGTGAAGGTGAGCATGGGGTAGCTCGACGAGGCGCGAAGACGGGGTTCCCTGGCTTGAGCCACGCTGCCTGACGGGACAGCGCTAGAGAATACGAAAGCAGGCGGGTCCGGGTGTGTAGGGTGTCAAAGACGACCAGAACGGCTACGCCTGAATGCGCGCCTTCGTGTCAGAGACAGTGAGAATGCGCGCCAAGGATGCTGAGACTACTGCACCTCAGTGTCAAAGATAGCCAGAATGGTGTAGGGCCTTCTGCAGACAGCGGTGCGTATTGGGTTGTCACTGAGCCGTGCCATGGTACAGTGTCCGCAAGAGGCCGACAGAAGACCGGCTGAGCGCATCGAATGGCGTTGTGGGCGCCACCTCTGGCCGGCTGATCGAACGACAGCGTCTGGCAGCCCGGGCCCGCTGAGTGGATGGCCAGTGGTATGGGAGATGGTGTGATCGTCGAAACAACCTGTCAG
>Ga0307421_1000663_pt1 | contig 22019 bp, 19 predicted proteins | sample SalMarWE160270MG_FD_202163 | JGI IMG/M metagenome (GOLD analysis project Ga0307421, IMG submission 202163) | Salt marsh sediment microbial communities from the Plum Island Ecosystem LTER, Massachusetts, United States - WE1602-70 | ecosystem: Environmental > Aquatic > Marine > Intertidal zone >...
GCCCGGGGTTCGAATCCCCGCTCCGGCTCCAGAACGGTCTCTAGCCGACCGCCTGGTCCGGGAAGACGATCTGTACCCCGCGGATCGAGGCTTCTGAACCCGGCATCGGACTCAGCTCCATGAAAGTGCGGCCCGGGTAGCGGCGATCCTCGTAGATCTCGGCGACGATGTCCGGGGGCAGCAGGCTTGCCACCCTGAACATCTCCCGGCGCGTCTCCATGGAGGAGCCGACAAGGCGAACGAAACCCCTGGCGTCCACCTGGTCCACCAGGCGGGCGGCAACCTCACGCCGCCAGGCCCGCCGGGATCTCGCCTCGGAGACGATCGGCATGCGCCCTCACCTCGACGGAATCACACACCTGGGATTGTATGTGACGGGATCCCGGCGGCCTGGCCTTTTAGCGGCCAGCGTCATCAGCCGGGGAACGGAGCCGCCGAGGCGAGCGCCACCACCAGATCGACTGCCGACTCGACCGCGGCGGCCACCCCCTCGGTCATCGACCCACCGATGGTGAGAGTGTCACCCGACTCGACGGCCACTATCACCACGTCGTCCGGCACGGGCTGGCCCAGTTTCCGCGCCACTTCGAGAGCCTCGAAGATCCCCACGTAGTGGGGCGAGCCGCCCGGAACCGTCGCCACCTCCTCCTCCCTGAGCAGGAGAAGGCTGCCCGGCTCCTCAGTGCCCGTGAGCACGGTATCGACCACAAGGAGCCGCCGCGCCCCAACCACAACATCCATGAGGTAGAGCCCGTACAGCGCAGTCTGCACGATCTCGACCGTGCCGATCTCCGGGTGCTCCACGAGCGTAACCGTCGCCGCCGGGTCCGGGAACTCCCCACCGGCGGCGCCGCCAAGACGCTCAGCCAGGCGCCGACCTACCTCCAGGCCGAAGGCGTCGTCGGCTACGAGGTCGTTGCCCAGGCAGAGCACCCGGACGGGGCGATCGTTGCCGGTTCTGCTACTGCCTGTGGAGGCTTCCATCAGAATCGCGCTGGAGCGTCGAGATGATCTCGCCGTCGACGCCCCGCACCTGGAGCAGCAAAGGCATGCTGCCGGGCAGGGAGTGAGTGGCGCAGGCGTGACACGGGTCGTAGGCGCGGAAGGCCATCTCCACCTTGTTGAGAATGCCGTCGGACACCTCGCCTTTCGAAATGAGGCCCTTCGCCGCCTTCTCCACGCTCATGGCGATACGAGCCGAGTTGTTCTGGGTGGCCACGATGAGATTGGCCTTCTCGATCACACCCCGCTCGTCGGTCTGGTAGTGATGGAACAGCGTGCCCCGGGGTGCCTCGACGACGCCGATACCCTCCTTCGGCGTCTCGGTGGGCAGCACCCGCACCTCGGGATCGATCAGCTCGGGATCATCGGCGAGCTCCTTGAGGCGCTCGGCGGCATAGATGAGTTCGACCACCCGGGCCCAGTGGTTGGCCAGTGTGTGGTGCACCGGACGGCCGCCGAGCGTGGTGAACATCTCCTCGAAAGCCTCCTGGGCCAATGGCGTCGCCATGCTCTCGGCAACATTGAGCCGGGCCAGAGGAGCCACCGCGAAGATGCCGCTTTCGGCCCCATCGGTGAACCCCTGCCACCCGATGGGCTTCAGGTAGCAGAACTTCACGTACGACCAGGGCTCTACGTGCTCGGCGACGTAATCGAGGTAGTCGCCCGAGTCGAACAAGGCGTACTCGGCGCCGTCGGGACTCACCACACGGATGCGCCCGTCGTAGAAGTTGGGCCGATTCTTTTCGTCGACGAGCCCCATGTAGTAGGTCTGATGGGTGAAAGCGTCGGAGACGATGAGGTCGACGTAGGCCTTCTCCGCCAGCACCACATCGCGGAAGAGCTGCAGCGTGAACTTGCCGAACTCGACGGCGTCGGCCGCGGTTTTGGCTATCTCCTTCTGCTGCTCTGCGGTGACACGTTTGGCCACACCTCCGGGAAGTCCCAGCACGGGATGGATGACCTTGCCGCCGACCATCGAGATGATCTCGCGCAGCCGGCGCCGCATGGAGATAACGGTACGGCCCGCCTCCTCACCCACCTTGGCAATGACCCCAAGGATGTTCCGGTCTGCGGCGGGGGCTTCAGGACCGACGACAAAATCGGGGCCGCCGAGGAAGTAGAAGTGCAGGGCGTGGTCCTCGGCCATGAAGGCCGAATACACCAGTTCCCTGATCTTGCGACCGGCGGGGGGCGGCTTCACCTTGTAGAGATCATCCAGGGTCTTGGTCCCCGCCATGTGGTGGGCGGTGGGGCAGACACCACAGATTCGGGAAGTGATCTGCGGCATGTCCTCGGCGGGACGTCCCTCAGCGAACTTCTCGAAGCCGCGCAGCTCGGGAATCTGGAAGTAAGCCCGATCGACGTCACCTGCGTCGTCGAGGAAGATGTCGATCTTGCCGTGCCCCTCGAGACGCGTGATCGGATCGACGGTGATGCGCCGGCGCATGTACGCCGCGTTGGCCCGGTCGGAGGCCTCCTTCAAGATCTTCTTCGTCTCTTTGGTCATCAGGCTCTCCTCAGCCCTCGAGGGCAGTGGTCTTGCGCCGCCGCAGCGACGAGGCGGGCAGGCTGTACCGATAGAACGTGCCGACCGGATCGGGGATGGTGTCAAGCACCTTATCGATGGCTTCGGGATCATTGACCCCGATGGCCGAAGCAACCGCGGAGAGGTACTTGGCGCCCTGGTCGTGCACCTGGCTGGTCGGCCCAAAACACCCGGTGCAGGGCATGTTGCCTTTTATGCAGAGCGCCCCACAGCCTGCTCGGGTCGCCGGCCCCATACACAGCAGGCCTTGAGCCAGCAGGCAGGTCCCCTCGTCGGCGAGCACCTGGTGTGGACGCTTGAACTCAACGAAGCTCAGATCCTCGGGTTTGGAGTCGATGCGGGGACATTCGCTGCACAGGGCCACGTCGGGGGCCAACACCGTGCCCGGTGGAGGGAGATCACCGCTCAGCAGCGTCTTCACCGCGTCGGCGATGATGTTCGGCGTGGGGGCACACCCGGGAATGGCGTATTCGACGTCGACAACCTGATCGAGGGTGCGAACGGTGTCGAAAAAACCGGGCAGCTCGAGCTCGTGGCCGTCGTCTTGAGACGAAGGCTGGGGAAACACCCGGTCGGGATTCACCGTACTCGGCGTCTCCACATAGACCCGCTCGAACACCGAACGACGATCCCACATATTGGCCAGCCCGGGAATGCCCCCAAGATGCGAGCACGACCCAAATGCCACCATCACCTGCGACTTGCGCCGCAGCAGCTCGACCATCTCCTGCTGCTCGGTGGTGCGAATGGCGCCATTGACAAACGAAGCAAGGATGGAGCCGTCGTCCATGGCCTCGACGTGCTCGCGTTTGAAGTCGAGAGCCACCGGCCAGAACACGATGTCGACGGCGGCGACCACGTCGAGGATGGCCTCGGCAAGATCGACCACCGCCTCCTCACATCCACCACACGAAGCGCACCAGTAGAAGGCGACCTTCGGTTTTTCTGTCACGCCGTCACCTCCTCTACTGCGCTCATCGCCTCCAGGTCCTCCTCGGACACCTCGAGCTGGGCCGGGCCCAGCGCCGAAAGCTGCTCGGCCATCTCGTCCATGACATCGCGCAGCTTGTCGGCTTCGGCCGCCGAGATCCACTCCAGGCGGAGCCGCTCCTCCTCGAGGCCCAGATCATCGAGAACCCGCTTCAGCATTTTGTAGCGGCGCAGCGCCTTGTAGTTGCCCTCCTGGTAATGGCAGTCGCCCGGGTGGCAGCCTCCGATGAGCACACCGTCGGCACCCTGGGCAAAAGCGTCGAGCACAAACTGAGGGTCGACGCGGCCCGAGCACATGACCCGGATGACACGGGCATTGGGGGCATATTTCATCCGCGACGTACCGGCGAGATCGGCAGCCAGATACGTGCACCAGTTACAGAAGAAGGCGACGATCCTGGGCTCATAGCTGTCGGATGACGTCTCGGTCTGCTCGGTCTTCTCAGGCATGGGCCAGCACCCCCAGGATCTCCTCGTATATCTCTTCGTCTTCGAACAGGTTCTGTCGGATCGCTCCCGACGGACAGGCGGCCACACAGGTCCCGCAGCCCTTGCACAGGATCGGGTTGATCTCGGCCTTACCTTCGACCCGGGAGATGGCGCTGAAGGGGCACAACGGGATGCAGGTCTTGCAGCCGGAGCAGTCCTCAGTCACCACATACGCCGTGTTCGGGTCCATCTCCACGAACCTGGCATCGATGAGAGCCATCGCCTCAGCGGCGGCGGCGCCCGCCTGCGCCACGGTGTCGGGGATGTCCTTGGGCCCTTGACAGGCCCCGGCCAGAAAGATCCCGTCGGTGAAGGTGCTCACCGGGGCCAGCTTGGGATGCCGTTCCATGAAAAAGCCGCCGCTGGCACAGGTGATGTTGAAGGTGCGGCGCACCTCCTCGGCATCGGCCTGCGGCTCGAGGCCGGTGGCCAGCACCACCATATCGACGGGGATCTTGCGCATCCTGCCCAGCAGAGTGTCCTCGGCCTGCAGCACGACACGCTCGCTATCCCCGCCCTCCGGGTAGACGTCGGCCACCTTGCCCCTGATGAAGTGCACGCCCTCCTCACCGACCCGGTTGTAGAACTCCTCGAAATCCTTCCCCGGGGTGCGCATGTCGATGTAGAAGTTGTAGATCTCGGCGCCGGTTCTCTCCTTCAACAGGTGCGCCAGCTTCAGCGAGTACATGCAGCACACCCGGGAGCAGTAGGTGTTCGTGTTCCGGTCACGGCTGCCCACGCAGTGGACGATGCCGATCGATTCCGGCTTGCGACCGTCGCGCAGCACCACCTGGCCCTCAGTGGGCCCGGAGGAGTTCACCAGGCGCTCCACCTCGAGAGCGGTGTAGACGGCGTCGTACCTTCCATACCCGTAGTAGGGGATACGTTTGGCGTCGAAGGTCTTGAAGCCGGTGGCGAGGATGACCGTGCCCACATCGACCTCGTCAAAGGTCTCGGTCTGCTGGAAATCGATGGCGTTGCGATCCGCGCACACCTCGACACACGTCTTCTTGCACTTCCCGGTGCGGAACTCGATGCAGGTATCCGGGTCGATGGTGACTATCTGCGGCACCGCCTGCGGGAAGGGGATGTAGATCGGCTTGCGCTTGCTGAGACCCAGATTGAACTCATCGGGGGTCTTGCCCCGGCGGAAGACACACACCTCAATACACTCAAGGCAACCGACGCAGGCTTCCTCGATGATGAACCGGGGCCGGTGACGAACCTTCACCTTGTAGTTGCCCACATAGCCGTCGACCTCTTCCACCTCGGAGTAGGTCCATAGCGTGATGTTGGGATGCGCTCCCACCTCGGTCATCTTCGGGGTGAGGATGCAGGCGGCGCAGTCGAGGGTGGGGAAGGTCTTGTCGAACTTCGCCATGTGCCCGCCGATAGAAGGCTCCCTCTCGACGAGGTACACCTTCTTGCCCGCATTCGCCAGGGTCAACGCGGCGTGAATGCCGGCGATGCCGGCGCCCACCACCATCACGTCGGGGTTCACGTCGACCTTCTGCCTTTCGAGCGGCTTGTGGAAACGCACCCGGTGCACCGCGGCCCGAATCAAGTCCTTTGCCTTCACCGTGGCTTCATCGGTGTCCTCGTGCACCCAGGCGTCGTGCTCCCGGATGTTCACCATGTGGAAGTAGTACGGATTGATGCCGCCTTCTTCGGTGGCCCGGCGGAACGTCGCCTCGTGCAGGCTGGGAGAACAAGCGGCGACGACAACCCGCTGGAGGTTGTTGTCGCGTATGTCCTGTTTGATGAGCTCCTGGCCCGGGTCGGAGCACATGTACTTGTAGGTGCGGGCAACCGCGACCCCGCGGAGGCCGCCGGCGAACTCGGCCACGGCCTCGACATCCACGGTGCCTGCGATGTTGGTGCCGCAGTGGCAGACGTAGACGCCGATCCTGCTGTCGCCGTTCATTGCAGTTTCGCTCACGGCTGTTCGCTCCTGTCCATGGGTCGGATGACCTCCTCAACAAGCTCTATGACATCTTTCACTGTAAGAACGCCTTCAAGACCGGTGGTCTTCACGGCGTCCTGGAACATGACGAGATCCTTCGGGCAGCTGACCACCAGCGTGTCCACGCCCTTGAGGGCAGCCGCCTCCCGAACCCGGCTCTCCGCCGGCCGCTCTTCGATTCCGGGGGCATCCTCCATCCAGATGCGGCCGCCTCCGGCCCCGCAGCACAGCGCCCCGGCCCGATTGCGCGGCATCTCGACCACCCGGGCCCCGAGCCCGCGCAGCAACCGCCGCGGCTCCTCGAACACTCCGTTGTAGCGGCCCAGGTAGCAGGGATCGTGGTAGGTGACCGCGACACCGAGGCGGTGTTCCGGAACCAGGACTCCCCGCTCGACAAAATCGGCGAGAAGTTCGGTGTAGTGCATCACCACCCCCACACCGGAACCGTTCCCATCGCCGTATTCGCGACGCAGGGCGTGGTAAGTGTGGGGGTCGGTGGTGACGATCTTGGCGTAGGTGGCGCCTCCGAGCGCCTCGAGGTTCTTCTCCATCTGCATCTCGAATAGGCCCTCTTCGCCGATGCGCCGGACGTCCGTGCCAGCGTTCTGCTCGGCGTCGTAGAGGATGCCGAAATCAACATCAGCGGCCTTCAATACCCGCGCCATCCCCCTGGTGTTCTCCTGGGTCCGAGGATCGAACGAGGCGTAGTCGCCGACAAACCACAAATACTCGACCGGCTCCTTGCGGGCATCCTTGATCTCGAAGGGCAGATCGCGGGTCCAGCGGGCCCGAGCCCGCGGAGAAGTGCCGAAGGAGTTGCCGTAGCGCATCACGTTCATGAGCGTGCCCTGAATGCCTGCCTCGATCTCACCCTCGGCGACCAGGTAACGGCGCATCTGCAGGATCAGCGGCAGGTGCTGGATGCCCAGCGGGCAAATGTCGTCGCAAGCAAGGCAGGTGGTGCACGCCCACAGCCACTCCGGCGGTGCCAAGTCGGTCAACACCACCTGAGCAGTTGCCGTGCCCGGTGCCTCCCGAGGCACCGGCAGCATCCTGGCCGCGCCGGCGCGCAGGCTGAGGATGAGGTCACGCGGCGACAGGGGGAACCCGGCACTCGTCGCCGGGCAGGCGACATGGCAGCGGCCGCAGCGGATGCAGGCGTCGAGTGTCGCCAGCTCGCCGCGGGTGAGATCGGTGAGATGGGCATACCCTCCGCTGTCGGTGCCGACGGCGGCGGGAAACGTTCCCACGACCTCGGGTTTGATCGCCAGGCTGTACCAGCCGGCCAGCATGTGCCACGCCTTGGAGACCGGCAGGTATGCGACGAAGACAAGAGCGCTGATGGCGTGGAATACCCACAGGTACCCATACGCCGCCCCGGCGCCGGCGGAAGAGACCCCGGAGTCTCCCAGCCACCCGCTCAACATCCAGCCGGTGAAGGACCACGCCTCAAAGGACGGCTGCTCGGCATGGATACGGAGCCCTTCCAACAGGAACCCACCGATACCGGCGACCAGCAGCAGCAGCAGGAAGGCGAGATCGTCCAGCCGCAACTTCCGGCCGGCGGGGAAACCCTCCACGTCGTCCCGATCCTCGACCTTCAGCTCCGGAGGCCGCAGCACCAGGCGCCGGAACATCATCGCCAGCAGCCCAACGATCAGAAGCACTCCGCAGAGGTCGGCCAGCCAGGAGAACACGAGATAAAAACTCCCGTGCATAAACGTCCACTCCGGGAACAGCGGATGCAGAATGTCGGCATCCACCAGTACCACCAGCGTGGCGATGAACAACCCGGCGAACCCCAGGAATACCGCGGCGTGGGCCAGTCCGGCAACACGATGGTTGCGCATGATGCTGCGATGGGAGAACACGGACACCACACCGCCCAGGAACCGGCGTATCGAGGGCACATTGGCCGGATCCTTGCGGCCCGAGTGGTAACGCACCCACTTGCGGCGCACCGCGCCGAAAAACACCACGAGGGTGCTCAGCGCCACCACATAGAACGTCACCTTGAGCCACACGGGCAAGGTATAGAAGTAGGACCTCGTCTCCTCGGCTGCGTAGAGCATCGCCGTCTCCATCAGCCTCCCTTGACCTCGTTGGCCCGGTCGATCAGGGCCGGCACCACCTCCAGAAGATCCTCGGTGCTGCCAAAATGCGCCGCGTTGAAGATGGGGGCATCGGGATCGGTGTTGACGGCGATGATCAGCTCGGAATCGCGCATGCCCTCCAGGTGCTCCGGAGCGCCACTTATGCCGAGGGCGAAGTACAGCTTCGGCTTCACCGTGATGCCCGACTTGCCCACTTGACGCGACAGCGGCAGCCAACCCTGGTCGATCGCAGGCCGCGAGCCGCATACCGCTCCACCCAGCAACTCGGCCAATTCCTCGGCAAGGTCGAGGTTGGCCTCACCCTGCAGGCCGCGGCCCACCGACACGAGGGCGTCCTGTTGGGTGATGTCGACATCGCCGGCCTCCGGCTCCACATAACGCAGGAAAGCCACGGTGGCATCGCCGGCGTCGAACTTGAGGGCCTTCACCTCCGGTGATCCGGCAACACGCCCGGAATCGGCCGGTCTGGCGCCGGGCAGCACACCAAAGACCACAGGTGCGGCGGCGACCTGAACGGTCGCCTCCATCTTCCCTCCGTAGAGGACACAGGTAGCCTCGATGCCGCCGCCGACAGTGGTTAGGTCACGGCAGAAGTTGACCAGCGGCGCCCCGATGCGGGCCGGCAGCAGCCCGGTCAGGTCCCATGAGATGTTGGAGAGAGGAACGAGCAGACACTGCGGCTGGTCCATCTCGAGCACCTGGGCCACAAGTCGGCAACTCCTGTCGACCTCGGGGTCGGCGAGTGCAGGAGCATCGGCAACGTAGACACCGTCGGCGGCCCCCAGCTCGCCGACCATACCCGACACCCCGTCCCCGGCAAGAAGCACACCGAGCTTGCCCCCGAGGCCGTCGGCGAGCTCCCTGCCGAGAGCCACCAGCTCGAAGGAGGCATCGGTGATCCCGCCCCGCCAGGTCTCAGCCATCACAAGAACGTTCTTAGCCATGCCTGCCCCTCCTCACAGCAATCCTCGTTCGGACAAGATCTCGCAGATCCGGGCGGCCACCGCCTCGGGATCGCCCTCGAGCATCTCGGCCCGGTCCACCGGCTCCGGTTTCAGCATCTCCCCGATCTCGTAGGACGGAGCATCGGGCCGAGGAGCAGCCGGGACCGTCTCGATCTCCGCCGACTTCATCGCCGCCCGCACCTTGGCAACGGGCACGTAGCGCGGCGGCTTCTCGGCGCCTTGTACTCCGAGCACGGCGGGCAGGGAAACCTCGTACTCGCCGAGCACACCGCCGGCGAACTCCTTTGCCACCACCGCCTTCCCATTTTCCGGAGCCACCCGGGCCACCAGTCCCAAGTAGGGCTGGCCCAGAGCCTGAGCGAGCAAGGGTGCAACAAAACCATCCAAGTCGTCGATGGCCTGGCAGCCGGTCAAGATGAGATCGGCCGGCAGCAGATCACCCACAGCGGGCAGGGTCGCGGCCAGCACGCCGGCCGCATCGCGTGTGCTCAAGGTCTGGTCCGCACCTTCGATCTTCACCGCCCGATCGGCCCCCTTGGCCAGGGCGGTGAAGAGCACATCGTCTATGTCCGGCGCCTCGAGGGCAACAGCGGTGACCGTCCCCCCGTGGCGTTCCTTGAGGATGAGTGCCTCCTCGAGAGCGTGATCATCACTCTCGTTGACGATGAGGCGCAGGAAATCGAGGTCAAGCGACTTGCCGTCGGCGGCAACCTCAAGCTCCTCAACGACGTCGGGCACCATCTTCAGCAGCACCAAGATCTTCATGGCACCAACTCGCCCTCCTCGTGTGCGTCGTTCATTACCAACTCCCCTCAGTCCTCCATCGCCTCGGCGACTATCTCCATCACGTCCTTCACGGCCAGACGATCGTCGTAACCGAGCACCTTGACGGAATCCTCGAAGCGGGGCACCTCGTACGGGCACGACACCACAAGCACATCCGCTCCGGTGGCAACGGCTTCCTTGACGCGCCGGTCGGACAGACGGTCGTAGCCCTTTGCCTTGTAGAAAGTGTCCAGCCACATCCCCCCGCCCCCTCCGCCGCAGCAGATGGCGTTGATGCCGGTGTGCGCCATTTCGACGATCTCCACCCCGGGGATGGCATCAAGGATCAGCCGGGGCTCGTCGTAGTAGCCGTTGTGCCGGCCCAACACACAAGAATCGTGGTAGGTGACCGTGTAATCGAGCTCCTTGGTGAGCTTCGGCTTGAGCTGCTCGATGTGCCGCGCCACAAACGGCGTCGTCTGCTCGACCGGAACCGACAGCCCCAGCGGCGGATAGAGGAATAGAAAGGCATCAAAGGCATGCGGGTCGGAGGTGACGATCCGCTCGAACTCGTATTTCTCGTAAACCTTCATGTTGTCGTCGCGGAGCTTGTCGAAGAGGCCGGCCTCCCCCACGAGGCGAGCGCACTCGCCGGCGCATTTTTCCTCGTTGCCGAGGATGGCGAAATCGATGCCAAGTGCGCTCAGAATCTTGGCGGTAGCCCGGGCGTTGTCCTGACCTCTGGGGTAATAGGCGGTGTAGCACTCAACGATCCACAGGGTGTCGACCGGCCGCTTGATGTCACGCATGATGGGAATCTCAACCTCGGAGGTCTCCACCCAGGCCGCTCGTTTCCGTGGTGACTCGCCCATGGGATTCCCGTAGCGCAGCGTGGACTCCAGGGCGCTCTGCAGCTCGGCAGGGACCTCGGGAAGGTTGAGGAAGACCTGCTCCTTGGCGAGAGGCAGGAGCACATCGGTGAGCCGAATCTCACGCGGGCATTTTGCCCAGCAGGCGTAGCAGGCGACACAGGTAAGGAGATCGTCGCTGGTGAGCACCTCCTCGATGAGGCCGGCACGGAGTTTGTTGATGAGCCGGCGCGGAGTGTTGATCATCACGCTGCCGTAGGGACAAGTGCCCGCACACACGCCGCATTGGATGCAGCTGAGGGCTCTGCGGCCGGCGGGAGTCTCGAGAAGGGAGTCGAGGGTGAGGTCCGTGTCCTCGAGAACCATCGCTTGGGCCATCACACATCTCCTTGTGTTGTCCCTACGGTGTGGCCGCCGGCCAAACCGCAGCCGGCACCCCCGGTGTCCAGAGGTGCACCGAATCTCGCGAATCGGCCGCAGTTGTGCAGCTGCAGCCGCCCGAACGAGACACTAACGGACTTCCGAGGGGCCGAATCCAGCGGTCGCGTCGAAAGGCCCGGGAAACCCCCCGAGCCCCTCTGTAGGCCACATCTTTGGCCACATTCACGCTGCCGGCCTGCCCCCAGTGGCTCCGCGTCTCTTCTGCCCGCCGACTTCGTGCCCATCACGGCTGAAAATACAGTGTCCCAATTGGTCGAACCGACCGTAGAGCAGCCGTGCTACCTAGCTCTAGGGCCAAACGGCACCTAGCGGATCCGGCAAACGGTGCCCTCATCGGCCCGCCGCCACCGCGCCTAGCGGCAAAAAGCCACCTCCAGGGCCGATTCCACATCCTCGTGGACAAAGGAGAAGCCATCAGCCAGGAGACGACCCGGGCTAACGGCCTGCCCGGAGAAGAGGGTCGTCCGTGCCAGCTCGCTCCCGAGAACGACACGGAACACCCACTTTGGATACCGCAGCCAGACGGGCCGGCCCAGCACCCGCCCTACCGCTTTCGTGAACGCCTTGCTCGGCACCGGATGTGGAGCCACAAGATTCACCGCCCCTGAGATCTCGGAGTCCATGAGGTGAACGATGGCCCGCACCTCATCCTTGAGCGAGATCCAGGGCCAGAGCTGAGTTCCCGGGCTCACCCAACCTCCCAGTCCCCAGCGATACGGGCTGATCCAGGCCGGCCCGAGGGGAGCCAGCAGACGAGCCAGGGCCCCGCCGCGTCCCAGCACCATTCCACTTCGCAGGAGGACAACACGAACGCCGGCCGCGGCGGCGGCAGACGCAGCCTGTTCCCAATCGACACAGACGCCGGCTAAAAAACCGGTCCCCGGGCCACTACATTCCGGCAACTCCTCCCGGCCCCGATCGCCGTAGTAGCCAACCGCCGACGCATTGAGTAGCACCCGGGGTGGATGCCGCAAGCCGGCAAGCGTCTCGGCGAGCAACGAAGTGGTCGCAACCCGGCTGCTGTAGATGAGGGCCTTCTCGCTCTTCGTCCAGCGGCGGGCCCCGATGGCGTGCCCGGCCAGATTGATCACTGCGTCTGCTCCTTCGAGAGAGTCGGCATCGATGGAGCTTGCGGCAGGGTCCCAGCCGATGCCCACCTCCCCGGGCCCGGTCACGCCGCCGGGCCGCACCAGCCGGCTCACCCTATGGCCGGCCTCGCCGAAAGCGGCCACCAGAGCGGCACCGATCATCCCGCTCGAGCCGGCGACGACAACGTGCATGACACCCTCCCCGGCTACAAAGCGAGTTTCTGGTATTGAGCCGACACTGCAGCATCGATGCGGCGCCCCCACTCCTCCATCATCTGCTGGTGAGGACGGGCGGTGCCGTCGTAGGAACCCGGGTCGATGGGCTCACAAACCGTGATGTGTATGAGCCGCCGGCGGATCACTTTTGTGCCCCGGCCCATCGCCTGGTCGGAGCCGACAACGGCCACCGGCAACAGTGGCACACCAACACGGTGGGCGAGCCAGGCGGCCCCCGCCTTGGGTTCCACCTCGCCCCAGTTCCACACCCGCACCCCCTCCGGATAGAGGCCGACGGTGCCACCAGACTCGAGTTCGTCGATGGCAAGGCGCAGAGCGCTCAGCGCCACCCCGGTGCGAGTCATGGGAATCGCCCCCAGCCAGAGGGTCAGCCAATCGAAGAACCACGAGTTTCCGTACAGCTCGTCGACGGCGAGATAGCGGATGGGCCGGCCCACGGCGAGGCTCACGATGACCGGATCCAGATGAGAGAAGTGATTGGCGGCGACCACCAATGGCCCTGTGGGCACACGCTCGCCGCCCTCGAAAGAGAAGGGGAAGTACCACCGGAACAGGCGGCGGCCGGGACGAATGCTCCACGCCCACGAGCGGTGGGCGGCAAACGGGAAGCCGGGCCTACGACGGGGTTCCAAGTTCGGCAAAGAGCGCGGCAAAGGCGAGTTCGGCGCGCTGGTTGGCTTCCAGGGCTTCGACGGTGTCGAGCACACGTTGCGCCCGCTCGACGGCAACGGACGGAGTCACTGCGGCAAAGGCGGTGCCGGGCACGTCCTGGTTCCTCACCGGGGCACCGTACTGGGCGGCGGCGGCGTCCCGGTACCAGGAGGCGAGGATCTCGAGACCGGTGACGTGAAGTGCGGCAGTAGCCCGCTTGCGCTCCCTTTCGTGACGGTCGGCAAGCGAGCGATCGCCCCCGGAACGGTCCTTTTCTCCCTGCTGCCGCTCTTCCAACCCGCCGAGCAGGGGGATGGCGGCGCCGACCAGCTCGGATGCAAGGCGGAACGCGGTCCCCGTTTGCTCGGTGAGACGCTCCGGAACCGAGAGCCACAATCTCCTGTAGTTGGCAACCTCAGGCCGGGTAGCCAGCATCAGGGCCAGCCCGGGCCGGCCTCCCGAAGTCACCGTCGCCCGACCTGCCTGCTCCGGCTCGATGCCGCGGTCGCACAAGGCGGCACTAACAACCTCGTCGGGGACTCGGCCAAAAACGACGGTGCGGCAGCGGCTGGCGATGGTGGTGGGGAAATCATCTTCGGACTCGGCAACAAGCACAAACACCGTCGACGACGTCGGCTCTTCGAGCGTCTTCAGAAGCGTGTTTGCCGCCCCGTCGGTCATGAGCCCGGCCTCCTCAAAGAGGAAAACCTTACGTTTCGATTCAACGGGGGTCAGAACTGCCCGGGCCACAGTCTCTCGAGCCCGGTCGATGGTGAGAGCGGTGTGCCCGTCGGGCTCCACCTGCACCAGATCGGGATGAACGCCCCGAAGGGCACGCCGGAAACAGTCCTCATCCGGATCGGGGCACAGGAGCAGAGCGGCAAACTGGCGCGCCACGGTCGCCTTACCCACCCCGGCCGGGCCCACAAACAGATAAGCCTGGGCCGGCCCATCCACCTCACCGGCGAGCAGGGCGGTTATCTGACCATGCCCAATGATGCCGTCAAGATCCTTCACCACCTCGCCAGAACCTCCTCCACCGCTGCATCAACCACCTCGTCGAAACCGTGGGCCGCATCAACAACGGCAAACCGCTCCGGTTCTGCCGCAACAAGAGCGTCGTAGGCGGCGGCGACACGTGCCTGGAGATCGACCCCCTCCACGCTGATGCGATCTGTTCCATCCTCGCGGGCCAGCCCGGCGGCGGGCTCGATCCGTAGCAGCACCACCAGCTCGGGCCAGACGCCACCGAGACCCTCTTCGTTGACCCGGCGAACCTCATCGATGCCCAATCCGCGGGCCCCGCCCTGGTAGGCAAGCGACGAGTACACGCTGCGATCGCTGACCACGGGCCGGCCCGCCTCAAGAGCCGGCCCCACCACCTCTGCGGCGAGCTGGGCCCGGGCCGCGGCAAAAAGAAGGGCCTCGGTCCAATCGCTGAGAACGCCGTCGCGGCCCAGCAGGATCCGCCGAATAGCCTCGCCGGTGGGAGTGCCCCCCGGTTCTCGCACCCAGAGGACATCAAAGCCGTGGTCTTCGAGGCGGTCGGCAACGGCACGCGCCACCGTCGTCTTGCCGGCACCGTCGATGCCCTCAAAGGCGACATAGCGTCGAGTCATTCCTCTATGTCCTCCTCCTCGCCGATCTCCGCACCGGTCCCATCTGCTGCCTCGACCCGATCGTCGGCAGTCTCGACGGTCTCATCATCGTTGTTCACCTGTTCGCCGGCCGCCGACCGCCGGTAGTCCCGAAAGGCACCGGTCACCGCCTCGAGGGCGGTGCGGCGCTCGATGTGCCCCAGCTCTGCAAGCAGCTTGCGCACCCTCCACAGCGCCAAGGTCCCACTGAAGAAGATGACGCTGCCGCCGACCAGGAGCACCATCCGCATTCCTTCGGAAAGTATGCCCGGCAGCCGGTTGCCGAGGACGACGGCAAGCGGAAGAGCCACCGCCATCGAGGTGAGCAGACCGATGCGCATGAGGGAGAAGAGGGCGGCGAAGGTCCGCCCGCGTACTTCGTCGACCGCTTGTTCGTGCAGATGAGCGAAGCCGAGTACGTAGGCGGAGCCGGCCCCCAGCCCCATCACCGAGATCCAGCCCACGCCGCCAAAGATGGTCTTGACGAGTCCGGCGGCGCCGAGAGCGAAGCCGGTGATGAGCAGGGCAAACGAGAAAGAGACGTCTTTGTGCTGCAGCCGGGGGCCAAAGATGGTGACGAGCACGATGCCCAGACCGGCACCCAGCCCAAAGGCGGTGAGCAGGGCGGGGAAACCAGCGCTGCCCGCATCGAGCACGTCCTTGGAGTAGGGCTTGCCCAACACAACGACGATGCCGCCGCCGGCAAGGGCTGCGGTGAAAGCTAACACCACCGGCCGTAGCCGGCGGTGGGTGGCGATGAACACGATTCCGTCTCGCAGGTCCCGCAGCGGCGCCATCAGGTTCATCCGGCCTCGGCGCCTGCGCTCCTCCGGAAGGTGCCGGCGCCCCATGGGCAGAGTGAAGATGAATGCCGCCGACGCCAAGTAGGTGAAGGAGTCGACCAGGAAGGCAAGCGCCTCGTGGCCGTGGTCGCCGGAGATCGATCCCCACATGGTGAAGTGAGGGCCAAACGGGGCGACGAGCAGAAAGAGGGCGGCGCCCAGCGGGAAGGTGCCGTAGGCGGCGCTCAGGGAGAGACTGTTGGCCTGCACCAGCTCGTTCTTCTGAACGAGTGTGGGCACGCTGGCCTCCTTCGCCGGTTGGAAGACGAGTGTCAGCCCTTCCAGGGCCAGATTCACCATCACGAGGTACTGGATGGACTGAGCCCACACGAGACTGAACACGAGCGCGGCCCGGCCAACCTCGACCGTGATCATGGCGTACTTGCGATTGACTCGATCGGCGATGACTCCGCCGACAGCGGCGAAGAAAAGCCCGGGCAGGATGCGCGACACCAGCGCCAGCACGATGCCGCTGCCACCGGCCAGCTCTTCGGCGAGCGACAGGGTGGCGAGGATCCCAATCCAGTCGCCGGTGCTGCTCACCAGACCGGCCTGCCACAGACGAGAAAACGGGCCCGACTTCATCAGGGCCCAAGTGGAGCGTGGAGGCGGCTCGGTCACCCCGAGAGCGTATCAGAGGGGCAGGGATCTAGGCCTTGGAACAGGGCTTGACCTCTTTGCCCTCGGACTCGAGCTTCTCGCGCCGGGCCCGAAGCAACTCGCCGGCACGCTCCAGGGTGATGCTGTCCACAGAATCCTGGCGCCGTAGGGAGGCGTTCACCGAGCCATCGGTGACATAAGGGCCAAACCGCCCGTCCTTGACCACAACGGTGCAGCCGGTATCGGGATCGACACCCAGCTCACGCAGCGGGGGCGTCGATTGTGCCCCGCGCCGGGGTTTCGGCTGGGCGAACAAAGCGAGCGCCTCGGGGAGGCTGATGGTGAAAATTCGTTCCTCCGAACTGAGGCTGCGGGTCTCACCACTCTTCCTGAGATACGGGCCGTAGCGGCCGTTGTGGGCGGTGATCTCCTCGCCCTCGGGATCGTTGCCCACCACACGAGGCAGCTCCAACAGGCTCAGTGCCTCCTCCAGCGTCACCGTATCCAGCGACATCGACGCAAAAAGAGATGCCGTCTTGGGTTTGCCGGCGGTTTCGTCTGCCTTGCCCAGCTGAACGTAGGGCCCAAAACGTCCGGTGCGGGCGAAGATCTCGTGCCCGGTTTCGGGATCGACGCCGAGCACGCGGTCTCCGTTGGGCTCTTCGAGCAGCTCCTCCGCCTTCTCGACGGTCAACTCGTCGGGCGGCAAGTCGTCGGGGATGCTCACCCGGCCCTCTTCCCGCTCCAGGAAGGGCCCGTAGCGGCCCACCCTCACCGTGATCTCGCCCTCGGGCCCACCGATGGGTATCGCGTTCACCTCCCGAGGATCGGCTTGCTCCAGAGCCCGGGCCACAAGATCGACGAGGCCGGCATGGCCGTCGCCGAAGTAGAAGTCCGAGAGATAGGGCACCATCTCCGCCTCACCCGAGGCGATCAGGTCGAGATCGTCCTCCATCCGTGCGGTGAAGGCGTAGTCGACCAGCTCATCGAACTGCTTCTCCAGCAGGCGCACGGTGGCAAAGGCGGTAAACGTCGGGATCAGCGCCGAGCCCTTCTTCCAGACATAGCCGCGTTCTTGGATGGTGCCAATGATGGAGGCGTAGGTGGAAGGCCTCCCGATGCCCAGCTCCTCCAGGCGTCGTACCAGTGACGCCTCGGTGTAACGATACGGAGGCTTGGTCTCGTGGCCCTTTGCCTCGAGTGATTCCACCGCCAGAGCATCGCCCTCGACCATGGCGGGCAGGCGTCTCTCCTGATCCTCCATCTCGGCGTCGGGGTCGTCGGAACGCTCCACGTAGACACGGAGGAAACCCGGGAAGGTGATCACCTTGCCGGAGGTGCCGAATTCGGCATCACGTCCCGATGCCGATCGAGCGCCCAGTCGCACCTGGACACTCTCTCCGATGGCGTCTGCCATTTGTGAAGCCACCGTGCGCTTCCAGATCAGCTCATAGAGCCGGGCCTCGTCGGCGCCCAAGCCGCCCGCCACCGACTCCGGGCTGCGGAAGCTGTCACCGGCGGGCCGGATGGCCTCGTGAGCCTCTTGGGCATTCTTCACCTTGCTCCGATAGCTGCGCGGCGATTTCGGCAGGTAGTCGGAGCCGAACAGCCGGGTCACCACCGAGCGTGCAGCCGCCACTGCCGTCTCCGAGAGCGAGATGGAATCGGTGCGCATGTAGGTGATGTACCCGTTCTCGTAGAGGCGCTGCGCCACTTGCATGGTGCGCTGCGAGGTGAAGCGCAACTGGCGCCCCGCCTCCTGTTGCAGCGTCGAGGTGCGGAAGGGTTCGTAGGGAGAACGCCGGTAAGGCTTGCGCTCCACCGAGCGAACGGTGAAGTCGGCTCCGGCAAGATCGTCAACCAGCGCGCCGGCCTCGGCCTGGTCGAGCACGGCGGCCGACCCATTCTTCAACTCCCCGGTGGCACCGAAGTCCTTGCCGCTGGCAATACGGGCGCCGTCAAGCGCAACCAGGGCGGCGCGGAAGCTCCCCCGCTCGCCCGCGGTCGTGGCAAACCGGCCTTCGATGTCCCAGAACGAGGCCGGGCGGAAGCGGATCCGCTCCCGCTCCCTGTCGACGACGATACGGATGGCCGGACTCTGCACCCGCCCTGCAGAAAGGCCGCGCCGCACGATCTTCCACAACACCGGCGACACCTCATAGCCGAAGAGCCGGTCGAGAACTCGCCGCGTCTCTTGGGCGTCGACGAGGCGCCGGTCCAGCTCTCTCGGCTCCCGGAGCGCCTCCTCGATGGCCTGCCGGGTAATCTCGTGGAACACCATACGCTGCACCGGGATCCTGGGGTTCAGCACCTCGGTCAGGTGCCAGGCGATCGACTCCCCCTCACGGTCCTCATCCGTCGCCAGGAACAGCTCATCGGCCTCGGCCAGCAGCTTGCGCAGCTTGGTGATCTGGCCCTTCTTCTCCTTGGGCACCACATAGAGCGTCCTGAAATCGTTGGCGGTATCGACCCCAAGACGGGCCCACTCCTCATCCTTGTGGGTCGCCGGGACGTCACCGGCGTTGCGCGGCAAATCACGCACATGCCCGACGGACGACTCAACGACGTATTCATCGCCCAAGAACCCGGAAATGGTCCGTGCCTTGGCCGGAGATTCGACGATCACGAGCTTCATGGTGGCCTCTGGCGGCAGCCGACCGCCGGGGTCGAGGTGGGGAACGCCACAGACATTTACGTGTCCGGAGGCGCTATGTCAAGACGTTTTTCCGGCACCGGGCCGGGATCGGCGCCCATCGCAGGCCTCCAAGAGACCTTTCTGCAGCCGCTCGGCGACCGCCTGCCAGGTGTGTTCCGCCAGCACACGTTCCCGACCGGCACGACCCATCTCGCCGGCCCGGGCCGGATCATGCAGCAGCAGACGCAAACCCTCCTCGAGCGCTTCGTCGTCGGCAACGATGAAACCGCTCACACCCGGCAGCACCGTCTCCGGCGCGCCTCCGGAGCCGCCGGCCAGGACGGGCAGGCCCGTCGCCGACGCCTCGAGGAAAACGAGACCCAGACCCTCCACCTCGAGCCCAAACCAGCGTGAGCGGCAGGGCATGGCGAACAGCGTCATCTCCCGGTACAGCGAAGGCAGCCTCTCCCAGGGCACGGCTACCTCAAATCGGGTAGGCACCTCCAGCTTCTCGGCGAACCGCCGCAGGTTCCTCTCGTCGCGGCCCTTCCCCACGAGCAGCACCGAGACGCGGTGCCCCTCGGCGCGCAGACGTGCCGCCGCCTGCAACACCCGCCGCTGCCCTTTGCGGGGCACAAACCGACTGACACAGCCCACCACCGGATCGTCGGGCAAAGACGGCCCGGGAGAGAACGTGGATTCGACGGCCCCGCCCAGGTACAGGACCGGCCGCTGTGCCAGCCGCTCCACTCGGGCGCAGGTGAATCGCGACAGCCCAAAAACGACATCTGCTCTCCGCAGCGCAAAACGCAGCAGCTGACGGGTCACCGGGAAGGCGGCGGGGATGGTGACTTCGGCGCCGTAGCAGACCACCCCGTAGGGAACGCCCGTCGTCCGACGCAGGGCCGGGCCCATCACAGCCAGCGGGTGCGGCGCCCCGAACAACACCACATCGGGCCGGTATTCGGCGATGTGCCCCTCCACCCAGCGTCGTACCCGCCGGGTCGGCCAGAGAAACGACCGCTCGGCGCGCACCACACCAAGATCGTCACCATCGTCGACGGGCGCCAGCACCCGAGTCTCGCCGGTGAACGCGACCATGAGACTGCCTAGGTACTGCTGGATCCCGCCCGGCTTCGGCGGATAGTCGTTGGTAACGAGAAGGAGGCGCACGGCGCCCTCAGGCTACGCCGAGGTTGTAGTCCACGAGCACCGGCCGTTCCGGGTAAACGCGTAAGTGGGCCACCGAGGTGTTCCCCGGGTTGCCGAAGCGCAGGCGAGTGTGGTGATCGAGGCCTACAACCCGGCCCACAAAGCCGCGGATGACGCCTCCGTGCGACACAACGGCCACCCGCTCGCCGACATGAGCTGCGGCAATGTCGGCCACGGCAGAAGCCAGGCGCTGCACCGCCGCGGCAAAGGTCTCACCGCTGTGGCCACGGGGCACGTCCTTGCCCTCATCGCGGAATGCTGCCCAACCCTGTGGATCGCGAGCCGCGATCTCGTCCGGGGTGAGGTTCTCCCAGGTGCCAAAAGCGATCTCGTGAAGGTCGTGCCTCACCGTCACCCCAAGGCCAAGCTTGGCAGCAAACGCTTCTGCGGTCAGCCGCGCCCGCTGCAGATGGGAGCTGTACACATGATCGACCGGGCCGTACCAATCAGCCAGATCGGCGCCCTGGCACAGGCCCCTGTCGGTGAGAGGCCCGTCCGCCAGACCCTGCCACCGCTGTTCCAAATTGGCCTGCGATTCCCCATGCCGCACCAATGCGACCACGGTGTCGCCCTCGGCCGCCGGAGGAGCCGCCGCCACATGGGTGGCATCGTTGAGCACCTGGAGCTGCAGCGATTCGCCAAAGGTGACAACCGTCACCGAGGCGTTACGGGGGTGGTTGATGGGCCAAGGACGTCCCTGTTCGCGAAAGCCGAGCAGCTTGGAAACGATGGCGTACACCACGCCGCCGTGGGTGACGACCAGGGCGCGCCCGCCGTCCTCCAGCCGGGCGAGCAGCGCGGCCAGCGCCCTGTCGACACGGGCACAGAACTCCTGCCAAGTCTCGCCCCCTCCGAGCCGCACCTCGTCTCCCCGCATCAGGCCCGCCATGTCTTCGGGGTGGTGTCTCGCCACTTCCTCCCGGGAGAGGCCCTCCCACTGGCCCACGTCGATCTCGCTCCACGCCGCGTCAGCCTTGGCGTTGAAACCCGCGCCCGCCGCCGTCGCCATGGCACGGCGCAGATCCGACGCCACCACAACGTCGTATGAGTGGCCGTCGAGCCGCCGCCCCAGGGCTTCCACCTCGAGAAGCCCTGATTCGCTGAGGGGATCGTCGCTCTGGCCCTGCCACACGCCGGCCGCGTTGGCCGCCGTCTGCCCGTGGCGAACGAAATGGATCTCCTTCATGCGTCTTCCCGACCGTTGGAGCGAGAAGGGTAGATGAGATAGTGCCGGCGTTGACTACTAACCGACGCCAAGGCCACCGCCGACACGGCAACGTGTCGGCGGTGGTGACGAGGTCAGAAGTGCTGAAGGACCTCTGTAGAAAGTTGGTCAGCGGATTCTTGGGGATCGAGGGCGCCGTGGGTTGAGATGCTGCGTACAACAATGCCGGCCCCGATTGCTGGGCGGCCGGCCGGCGCCACAGGAAGTCGAAGGGGTGCTCACCCGCCGACCAGCCACCGCACCTCACCGTCGGGTCCCAGCCAACGGGCGTAAACCAGGGGCCCCCCGCCTCCATAGGCAGCAAAGATCTGCCCACCATCGTCTAGGTCGTAGACGGCGATCAACAAGCCGCTGCCCGTAACCCAGTCGGGTGGACCGATGACGGCGCAGAGTTCCTCCAGCGTCGGCTCGGCCTCCAGGGCGGCTTCGAAAACGGCCAGGCCACGGGTCGTCTCTGCGGCGCACCCGGCGGGCAGCAGGTCGGAGGGGAAAGACGTCAGGTCACCCAGCCGCGGCGTGAAGGTAGTGGTGGGCACCGCCGTGGAGGGGGCTGCGGCCGGCCCGTCGCCAGAGCAGGCGACGGCGAGAGCAACCAACAGGCCGACGGCGGCGCCGAGCAGCGCATGAGGATGGTCCACAGCCTGTCCTCCCCAGTTGCCGCCAGGGTACGCCGCAGAGAGCGTATGAAGTGAACAGTGAGCTGGTTCACCCCGACGCCGGATGCTCCAACCAGAGCCCCCAGCCTGGC
>Ga0307421_1000666_pt1 | contig 21985 bp, 21 predicted proteins | sample SalMarWE160270MG_FD_202163 | JGI IMG/M metagenome (GOLD analysis project Ga0307421, IMG submission 202163) | Salt marsh sediment microbial communities from the Plum Island Ecosystem LTER, Massachusetts, United States - WE1602-70 | ecosystem: Environmental > Aquatic > Marine > Intertidal zone >...
CGAATCCGGGAAGTAATCCTGATTTTATAAGAATCTGAAAACCGTTACAAATACCTATTACAAGATTACCTTTGTCGACAAAGGACAAAATTTTATCTTTGAGGGCGGAAAGTCTTGCTGCCATGGCTGTGCCTGCTCCGAGGTCATCGCCGTATGTAAACCCTCCGGGAACTACGAGTATTTGACTTTCTGAAAGTCTTTTTGGATTTTTGAGCAGTGTGTCTATAAATATGAATTCGGATTTTGCTCCTGCTTTCTCAAAAGCGAAACCCGCTTCCTGATCGCAGTTAGTGCCCGGGCCTCTTAAGATCAAAGAAGTTACCACTCTACTGCTCCTTCCCATTCTTTTAGGATTTCATCCACTTTAATATTTATTAAAGTTTTATCTTTATTTTTTACGACTAGTGAGCTACCTTTTGTTTTTCCTATATTATAATGCGGGATTTTTTCTAACAGTTTTTCTACTGTTTTTAAGTTCTTTTCTTCTACTTCTACTAAGAATCTCGAGTTTGACTCGCTAAATAGAAGTATATCGTCGCGGAGATTTTTATTAATGGATGAAATATCTATTTCACATCCGATTTTATTTGAAAAAGTCATCTCAGAGAGAGCTACGGCTAGTCCGCCTTCGGATAAATCGTGAATTGATAAAAAGAGTTTTTCTCTGTTGCCCGCTGTTATCTTTTTTAATGTTTTGTATGAAATTTCTTTGTCTACTTCGGGAACCGCGCCTTTTATATCTAATATTCTTGCAAGTTCACTTCCTCCGAGTTCATTTTTAGTTTCTCCTATTAAAATGATATAATTGTTTTCACTCTTGAAATTAGAAGTCATCGCATGGTTAAAATTATCTATTACAGACATCGATGAGATAAGAAGTGTCGGAGGTATCGAGATTCTTTTCTTCTCTTTTCCCTTTGTCGTAAAGAAGTTATTCAAGCTGTCTTTTCCTGAAATAAAGGGAGTTTTAAATATTTTCGCGTAGTCGTAACACGCTCTTGTTGTCTCGAAAAGGTCGGCAAAGACATTTTCATCCGCTGTATCTCCGAAGCAGAAGTTATCGAGCAAAACGGCGTTTTCAATGTTTCCGCCCGCGGAAACAAGATTACGTAAAGATTCTTCGATTGATGATGCACCCATTCTGTACGGGTCTATTTTACCGAAAGATGGGTTTATCCCGAATCCGAGAACGACTGCCTTCTTTGAAGAAAGGAGAGGTCTCGTTACAGCTCCGTCGGAAGGACTTCCGTTACCGGCGAAAGGTTTTAATACGCTTCCTCCCTGAACTTCATGGTCGTATTGCTGTGTTATCCATCTTCTGCTTCCTATATTTTTTGCGGATATAAGTTCAAGAAAAGTTTTTTCAAGGTCTTCGAGAGCTTTAAATGAAGAAGGCTCTCTATTATAATTTTTGACTTTCAGTCTTTTTTCGGGAATTGGTACTTTATTAAAAAGAAAATCGGGGTCCAGGTCTCCCACGACTTCTCCGTTATATTTTAAGATTAGTCTTCCACCGCCGAACTTACCCATCACTGTATATTCCACGTTTTCCTCTTCAAAGACTTCGCTGATTTTTTCGAGATTCTCAGGGGGAACAGCCAGCACCATTCTTTCCTGTGATTCTGAAACCCAGATTTCCCAGTAGGAAAGACCTTCGTACTTTAAAGGCGCTTTTTCTAGATTTACGATGGCTCCTGTTTTCTCACCCAGTTCTCCTATCGCGGAAGAAAAACCACCGGCGCCACAGTCTGTTGCCGCGCGGTAAAGGTTTTGCTCTTTTGCTACCATCTGGACATCCAGCATCTTTTTTTCTTCGATAGGGTTCCCAATTTGTACGGCACCGCCTGATGTTCCTTGAGATTGTTCGTCGAGGCTTAAAGACGAGAAGGTTGCGCCGTGTATCCCGTCCCTTCCGGTTTTTCCTCCGAGAGCAACGATAAGGTCTCCTTCTTTAACTTCCTTTTCTAAATGTTTTTTCTTTATTATTCCAACGCTCCCGACAAAGATAAGGGGATTGTAATTGAAATCTTTATCGAAATATACTGCTCCGCCCACTGTAGGAATTCCCATTTTATTTCCGTAGTCTCTCACCCCCGCTATTACGCCCCGGACTATTCTTCGGGGATGAAGAACTCCGGCAGGCAGATTTTTCGTTTTTGTTTCAGGGTCTCCGAAGCAGAAAATGTCGGTTGACGCGATAGGTTTTGCTCCGAGACCGCATCCCATCGTGTCTCTTATAACTCCGCCGACTCCTGTTTCGGAACCACCGTAAGGCTCGAGTGCCGAAGGATGGTTATGTGTCTCCGCTTTATATGTAACCGCGTATTCGGAATCGAACTCTACAGCTCCGGCGTTATCGGAGAACGAGAGAAGAACGTTGCTTTTGTTTATTTCTTCGGTCGCGCCTTTAATGTATCCAAATAGAGTGTTTTTCTTGATCGTATCTTTTTGATCGGTTTTAATAGGCGATTTAAAAGTCTTATGGCAGCAGTGTTCACTCCAGGTTTGAGCTATGGTTTCGAGTTCCAGATCGGTTGGTTCTCTGCCTTCATTTATAAAATATTTTTTTATTATCTTCATTTCTTCGAGAGTAAGAGCAAGAAGACCTTTTTTCGATATATCGATTAATTCTTTGTCGGCAGCGTACCTTATAGGAACTATATTTTTCTTAAATTTATATACTGAGGGATGTGGGAACTCTACCTTAAGGGGGTCGATAGGTTTCTGTATAAGATCGTTCATTAAAAGTCTATTTTGTATTTTTTCAAGCTCTTTTTCAGATAACTTTCCTTTGAATATATAACGTTTACCTGTTTTTGTTCTTGTCACTTTATACTTAAGATTATTCGCGACTTCTTTTAAAGTTTCTCCTTCTTCGTCGAAAACTCCGGGTTTATATATAATAGTAGTGGTTTTTCCTTCTCTATTGAGCAGTTTATTTATCGAATATTCTTCGATAGCAGGATCGACCAGTACTTCATTTGTAAGTTTCTCGACATCGCCTATACTTAAGTCGCCTTCAATAAAGAATAGCTCGTTGATCCAAATCTGTTCTACCCCGGATATACCGAATAGTAAGATATCTTCTTTGAGAGAGTTTACTCGTGGGTTTTCAATATTTTTTTTGATTCCTTTTTCTACGAAATGCATAGCAATAAATATATTGCATAGGAGAAAAGTCAACACCATTTTTTTAACTAAAACCTAAAACCCAAGACCCAAGACCTAATTTCTCACACAGAGCCACAGAGAGCACAAAGAAAAACAACAAAATTTATATTTTTGATTAAAACCCTAACCCTTCCCAAGAATAGGAACAACAAATCACACAAATTACACAAATTGTTTTTGTTTTTTTGACTCATGACCAGTGACAAGTGACTTATGACTAAGTTTCTCACACAGAGCCACAGAGAGCACAGAGAAACAACAAATTATATTTATTTTGTTTAACCTCAGCACACCACCAAAGTCAAGAGGAACAACAAATCACACGAATCACACGAATAAAAAAAGATTTAATTTTTTATATTAAGAAACGAACATTTTTAATTTATTTGTGCAATTTGTGCTATTTGTTGTTAAAAAATGGGTTGGGGGAAAAAGCAATAAAAACTTTGTGTTCTTTGTAATCTTTGTGGTTGATCTTGTTTTTGCGGGAACTTTATTTACGGATAAGCATCGAAATATATAAAGAAAAGTAAAAGGAGGAGAAAATGGATAAACAAAGAAATATTTTAAAAAGGATGTTTATGCTGCATGTAAGAATCGGTTTTTTAGTGGCTATTGTTGTTTTTATTCTCGGTTTTATTTTTATGCCCGAGTTTGAAACAAAATATTATCAGCCTAAAGTTAGTAGAATTATCGAAATAGATAAAGTTCCTGATCAATTGGAAAATATTGTTGAACCGCTTACTCCAAAAAGGCCCAAAATACCTGTAGCCGCGAAAACAGACGACGAAGTGGAGGCACAAACGATTGATGAAACAAATTTCATAGATGATTACGGAAAGGTTTCCGAGATATCTTTTGAACCACCACCTTTTGTTCCTTATGATGTTGAGCCTAAGCTTTTGAATCCCGATAAGGTGAAGTTTGAATATCCTAAATCGGTTATAATGTTGGGTATCGAGGGTACTGTTTATTTAGAATTATGGATAGATGAAAAAGGTACAGTTAGAAACGTAAAACTCACAAAGTCTCTTTATCCGACACTTGATAAAATTGCTATTGAAAACGCAAGAAATCTTAAGTTTTCTCCGGCAATGCAGCGAGATAAACCGGTTGCTGTGCGTTATTCTTTCCCGGTAAAGTTTACACTCAGGTAGAGTAGCGGAAAAGACTGGGATTGTGTAAACTGGTGTTTCGAGTTATGTGTTTCGTGTTACGTGTGTTTCCGGGATTAGTAGAACAGCAGATCACATATCACATATCACATATCACATATCACATATCACCTATCACTTATCACTTACCTTCTGGTCTTTGTGGTTCAGTCATTAGATGGAGAAAAATGAGCCCTTGACTAATAGTATATTTAGCTTAATTTTACATAAAAAGGAGGATTAAATGAGGAAGTTAGGTTTTAACTTTTTAAATATATTTTTAATTTTAATTATTTTATCCGGTTGTCAAAAAATGGAAGAGTTCAGATATAAGGGTAACAAGGGTGGTACATTAATAATCGCTTTATTAAATGAGCCATCTAATTTAAATCCGATCTATCCTCCTCTTTCTGGCTTTTCTACTGTTACAGATCAGCTGTTTACGCCTTTAATTGCAGAGAAGCCTGATGGGAAAGTAAGACCGGGTCTTGCTGAATCCTGGACTTATTCGGAAGATTTAAAATCTATAACTTATACTATTGCTAAAGGAGCTACATGGCACGACGGAAAGCCGGTAACGGCTGAAGATGTTGTATTTACTGTAAACCAAATACTTAATAGCGAGAATAATTCTCCCCTCGCGCACAAATTGAATTATGTTGAAAACGTCGAAGCGCTTAGTGCAAGGAAGGTTCGTTTTACTTTGAAACAGGTGTTTGCCGGTGAGTTGCAGAGCACAAACATATATCCAATACCAAAGCATATTTTAGAAAGAGAAAACGATATCGCGGGTAGTGATTTTAACGTCAAACCTGTAGGTTCCGGACCATATAAATTAAAAGAATGGAATGAGGGTAAGTGGATTGAATTAATTGCGAATTCAAATTATTTCAGAGGCAGACCTCCTGTGGACAGGATGGTTTTTTATACTCCTTCATCTATTAGTGAGCTTATGGATGAGTTGTCTCTTAATAATGTTGATTTAGCTTTTGATATGCCTCCGGGCAACAATTATGATACACTTAAATCTTATAAAAAAGTTCTTTCTCCGGGAAAGTCTTATACATATATTGGTTGGAACATCGCTGCTTTTCCCGACAAAAAACTCAGAGAAGCTTTCAGTATTGCTATAGATAGACAGAAAATAATTTCAAATGTCCTGGAAGATTACGGTCAGGTTGTGAACGGGCCAATTACTCCGGAACATTGGGCTTATAATCCGAACTTAAGAGGGATTAAAGAGGATAAAGAAGGTGCGGTTTCTTTGATTGAAGAATTGGGATATTCAAAAAGAAGAAATCAAAAGTATTATCAGAATTTAGATATAGAAATACTCGTAGAAGAAGGAAATGCTATCAGGAAAAAAGTCGCGGATATGGTTGTTTCCGATTTAAGGGCTATTGGAGTTCAAGCTTCAGCGGTATACCTTTCAGGTGGCGATTTAATTGATCGTTTATTCAAAAAGGATTTTGACGCTTATATATTAGGATGGGATGTAAAAAAAGAATTTAATCCTTATCAGATTTGGAGTTCTAATGGGGTGTACAATTTTGTAGGTTATAAAAATCCTAAAATAGATGATCTTATCGGAGAAGCTCTACTCTCTCTTGATAGAGAGAAAGCCAAAAAAGCATTATATGAATTTCAGGAAATCATTCGATATGATTTTCCTTATACATTCCTTTACGCTCCGAAGAAAATAACACTTGTCAATAAAAATATTCAGGGTGTTTCCGAGAGTGACAAAAGATCAATTCTTTCTTTTGTGGATGAATTATGGTTTAGTCGAGTTCCCAGCAGTACTATAGAAATCGCTTCTTTGGGTAAGCATTCTGAGGAAAAAACCAACGAGACTCCGGAGAGAAGAACACCAAGACGACCTACGGAAGAAGCTCCGAGAGCAGAAGAAATGCTTAAGGTATCTCCTACGCCTCCTCCTGTACCACCACCATCTCGTCCTGTACCTGAAAAAACAGAAGAACCCGAAGAAAAAACTCCTGCAGAAAAAGAGCCGGAGAAACGTTTGGATTTTGTTGCTCACGAGGTTCCTCCTAAACCTTTAAACCTGAACGCGGTTTCATTTAAATACCCTGAGGTAGCAAAAACCTTAGGGCTTAGCGGTACTGTCTATTTGCAGTTATGGATCGATAAAAAAGGAAATGTTACTAATGTAACTCTCATAAAATCGGTTCATCCTATTCTTGATAAGGTTGCTGTTGAGAACGCGAGAAAAATAAAATTTTCACCCGCCAAACAGGGGAATGAACCTGTGGCGGTTCCGCTTTCTTTCCCTGTACGTTTCCAGCAGTAGGATAAATAGTTGGTAGGGAACAGAGAGTAGTAAATAGCTAAACGAGTTTTGAGTCGTGCGTCGTGAGTCATCAGTCGAAGAATTAAGAATTTTAAATTTTGAATTTTGAATGAAAAACAAAAAAACTTTGAGGGTTCTGTGCTCTTTGTGTCTCTGTGTGAGATTAATATTTTTTGGGGGGAAATAGTTTATTATGGGTAAAATTATAAGGTTTGGAGTCTCCATGGATGGAGCGCTTCTTAAAAGGTTTGACAAACTCATAGAAAAGGAAGGCTATGAAAACCGTTCTGAGGCAATAAGGGATTTAATCAGAGAAAGACTCATAGAAGAAGAATGGAGGGAAGAAGATGAAGTGTGTGGAGGCATTCTTCTTGTTTACGATCACCATAAGCCTCATCTGACTGAAAAGATAACCGAAATCCAACACCATTTTTATAAACTTGTTATTTCTACTCAACACATACACATGGACCATGATAATTGCATGGAAGTAATAAGTATTAGGGGAGAAGCTAAAGAAATTTGTAAGTTTTTCAATAAATTACGCGCGACTACCGGCATAAAACAGTGTAATATAATAAAAGCGACTGTTGGGGATAAGATAAAGTGAAGAGTTGATCTGTGAATGGGTGAATGTGTGTATGAGTGGTTGTATTAAACTGTAGCTGTATTTTCGGATTTTATATTTAAGGTTTTTATTAGTGTTTAGTTAATAAGGCAAAAATAAAATTTAATGTCCTTTATGTGATTTGTTACTATACGTACAGATTTTCTAAGTTTTAAAAGGGCATTGTGTCTTTTAGTAAATGTCCCATCTACCCATTTACTTATTAACTCTATTTCCCGTAGCTAATTTTTCTTAAATAGTTTATTCGCTTTTTCTTTTACTGTATCGTAGATTTCCTTTACAGGTAATCCGGTTTTCTTAGCGAGTTTTTCACAGGACTTGAATTCCGGTGCTACGTTCATCAGTTCATCTTCCAAATAAGCGAGTTTTACTTCTGCTTCACCAAATTTAGTTTTTATTTTTTTTACTTTTCTATCTAATTTTTTCCTTTCTATGTAATGAATACGTATTCCAATTGTGGTCGTTTCTCTGAAAAGTATATCGGCAAAGATATCGATATCTTTTCTCTCGCATATTATTGATAATTTAAATCCTCCTCTGCCTTTTTTCATTTGGATAGCCGTTCTAAAGACACCGAGTGCTCCTGCTTTGAGAAGTTTTTCTTCGACAGAGGGAAATAATTCGGGATTCATATCATCGATGTTCGTTTCAATAAGTGCTTCGTTTTTAGTATATTCTTTTGTTCCGGTTCCCAGGAAAACTCTCAGGAAGTTGGGACTTTTTTTAAAATCTTTTGAGCCAAACCCTATTCCGATATTTTCTATTTTCATTTCGGGCATTGCAAATGAGTGGGCAAAATGTTTTATAAATAACGCGCCGGTAGGTGTTACCAATTCGCTATTGATTCCGGATGAATATATAGGGGCTTCTGCTCTTTTGAGCAGCTCGGAGGATGCCGGCACAGGCAGAGGGACTCTTCCGTGTTCTATTTCTGTAAACCCGGTGCCGACGTTAATTTTAGAGAAGTATATTTTGTTTACGTTTAATAGTTCGAGGGCAATACAAGCTCCCACGATATCGGCTATCGAGTCTATAGCGCCTATTTCGTGGAAATGTATTTTTTCTTTCGTTGTTCCATGGATTTCAGCCTCAACTTCCGCGAGTTCCTCAAACATTTTTTTACTTTTTTTAATGATTTTTTCATCCAGTTTGGATTTATCCAGCATTTTTTTTATATCTTTTAAGTGTCTTGCCTTTTTTTCTTTTTTTGATAATTCTATTTTAAATCTTTTTCCTGTAAAATCACCCTTTTTTTCTTTCCGGATTTTTATTGTAGCATTTGAAGGCAAAATCTTCGTTAACTTGCTTTTGAATGTTTTTTCGTTTATACCAGCATCAAGAAGAGCTCCGAGGAACATATCGCCGCTTATTCCGGAAAAACAATCTATATATAGAATTCTTTCTTTTGAGTTCTTCATTCGGTCTCCCTTTTAAGTAGTTTTTTTATAACCGCTGCCGCGAAGAATCCGGCGCTGTATCCATTATCGATGTTAACAACACTGATGCCGGGTGCGCAGGAATTTAACATTGTCAGTAAGGGGGCGATACCTTTAAAACTCGCGCCATAGCCGATTGAAGTTGGAACCGCGATTATCGGAGTGTCGATTAGTCCTGCTACTACCGAAGGAAGAGCTCCTTCCATTCCGGCAATCACTACCGCAATATCTGCTTCCTTTAGTTTGTTTCTAATGCTGAGTAATCTGTGTATTCCGGAGATTCCTACGTCGAATATTGTTTCTGTTTTTATTCCCATCGATTTTGCGGTTATTTCGCACTCCCTTGCTACCGGTATATCTGAAGTGCCGGCTGTTATTATCATTATCTTTCCAAAAGTTTTTTTGGGAAATTTACCAATAAAGACGAGGTTTGATTCAGGATAAATTTTCGCTTCCGGGTAAGTTTTTTTTATTTTTTTAAGTGATTTCTCGGGAACTCTTGTAGCCAAAATATTAGAATCATTTTTCATTTTTCCTATGATTTGCATTATCTGTGTTGTGGTTTTACTCATACAGTAAATAGCTTCAGGCGCTCCCATTCTGAGTTCTCTGTGAGTATCTATTTTCGCGAAGTCCAGATCGATAAAGGGTAAATTTTCTAAAACAGTTAATGCCTCTTTTATACTTTTATTCCCTTTTTTGACTTCTTCGAGTAATTTTTTTATTTTATTTTTATCCATTATAGTTACAAAAATTATCTAATTTTTTATTTTAATATCCATACTACCGCTTCTATATTCTTCTATATCGAGAGTTATGTAATCGTATCCGATTTTTTTAAATTCGGATATAATGCTTTTTCTATGTGACAGGAGCTTATCAAAGTCTTTTTCCGGAATTTCTATTCTTGCTATGTTTCCGTGATGTCTGACGCGAAGTTTTTTGAAGGTTTTGTTCGCGAGAAAATCTTCAGCCTGCTCCACTCTTTTTAAATTTTTCTTTGTAAGCCTTGTTTTATAAGGGAACCGCGTCGCGAGACATGTAAAAGACGGTTGATTCCAGCCCGGTAAAGATAGTTTCCTGCTCAATTTTCTTATTTCCGGTTTTGTAAATTCGGCTTCCATTAGAGGACTTTTAACTTTTAATTCTTTTATAGCTTTAGTTCCCGGACGAAATTCTTTTTTATCTTCCATTATCGATCCCTCTACTAAGTAATTCAACTTTTCTTTTTTTGCGGTCTTCTTTAAATGCTTGAGCATTGTTTTCTTACAGATATAACATCTTTTGGGCGGATTCATATTTAAATGGCTTTCATAAAGAATTGGAATTTCAACCATTTTCCATGTACTCCCAATAAAATTCGCCACGGTTTCAGCTTCTTTAATTTTCTTTTCCGGTATAAATTCGGATTTGACGGTTACAGCAAGGACATTATCAAACCCAAGAAAATCTATGGCTGCTTTCAAAAGAAAACTGCTGTCGCTGCCTCCTGAAAAGGCGACAAGGACAGATTTATAACTTTTTAAGATTTTTCTTAACTTCTGGATTTTTTTGGTTCTTTCCGTAAACCTTTTTAGCGATTTCAATTATATCTCCACTTCTGAATAGAAAAATTCATTTGTTGAATATATTTTATTATCGATTGTTTGTCAATGGTTGTTGATATCTTGGCTTTTTGCGTTTGGTCGCAGTAAGAGATTTAATAACGATTTCACGTAGATTTTAATCTTTAAAAACCTACACAGCCCCCGGAACATCCTCCCCCTTTATCTTTCTTATAAAGTAAATTGACTCCTATTCTCATAGCGCAGTGAGGTCCCTCCGCTTCTCCTACACCAAAAAGAGATGTTGAAAATCTTCCGTCGAGTACAAGCCTGAAATCGTATGTCCTGAATATAACTAAGCCTCCTCCGGCCTGCAAGGCTAATCCTGAAGTGTATTCGAAATAGTCTACGGATATACTTTTTCTCTCTACACCCAAACTTAAATAGGGGGAAAAATCTGTTGTCGTGAAGAAATAAATTAGAGATATTCCAAGTGACCACTCATTTAAATCGAAGTCTACCGCTCCGGAGGATCCAAAGTACCAGTCGACTTCCGCGGCGAATTTAGGAGTTTCATACCAGGTTTTAAAGCCATAATAATTTATAACATTATTACTGGCATCACCGTAGCCTACCACCGGTATGCCCATTCCAAACCCGGGTCCGCTGGCGAAAAAGGCTTTCTTTCTTTTTGCCCCTATTTCCATTTCTTCTTCAGTGATTTTACCTACCTCTGCTGTTTTTTCTACTTCTTTGCCGTACTCAATGGATTTTGCGAGACGGGATATACAGACGTCCAAGTCTTCCGCGGTTTTTGAGGTGACTTTATCCGAAAAAACTATTTCGCCCGATTTAGACTCAACAACATTCGCTAAAACAATATACTTTTCGCCTATCTTGGTCAGGGAGCCGAATATTATTTTTTCAAGACCCATTTGAATACCTGTTTCCGCGGCACATTGTTTGTTGTAGCATTCTACTTTTCTGCCAAGTTCTTCATCTATTTTTTCTTGTGATATTACCATATGTCCGTATGAGATCAGTTCTGATTCTAAGAGTTGATAAATTGCTTCAGTTATGTTACTTTCTATTCCTAACGGTTTAAAACGTAGTAGTCCAATACTCTCAGCATTCAGATTCGCAGGTAAAAATAAAGAAAACGATAACAAGTAAAGCCATATATATCTGATTTTACTCACATAAACCTCCTTCTTTTTTAGAAAATAAGGAAAAAAAATTGTTTTGTCAAGGTTTATCTATGGTAATTAAAATAATTCTTCAATTAGATAAATTTGGCAAATTTGTTTTTTCAAAAAGGAAATCCTTCTGATTCTTCTTCACCTCTTTTCCTTCTTCTGAACTCCGCTTTTTTTGCTTTTTTATGGACTATATTTGTTTCTACTACTATTGCTTTTTCCGGTTTTGCCGGACATACATTCTGGCATGCTCCGCAACCGATACAAATCGAGGGTCTTGTCGACGGTATTAAAAGTAAACCTTTATATGGGGTCATTCTTACGGCATCTGTGGGACATATTTCAGCGCAGGCTCCGCAGTTAGTATTGTTCTTATACACAACACAGAAATCTTTAATGAATTTGACTCTTCCTATTTGTATTGTTTTCTTTTCTTCTTTTGTGTGAGGCATTATAGCATCTGTCGGACACACTTCCAGACATTTAGTGCATTCATAAGAGCAATATCCGCTGTAAAAATCCATGTAAGGGATAAAAACACCTTTGATGCCGTAGTGAAACAGAGAAGGTTGGAGTACGTTTGTGGGACAATTGTTTACACAGAGATAACAGGCGGTGCATTTGCTTATGAATTTATCGAGACTTATGCTTCCCGGTGGAGTTGGTGGCGGAGAATAATTCTTCATAGGTGTTTTTTTATTTCTAAGGAATAAGTTTATTCCTGAAAAACCTAAAATGCCAAGAAATGAGTAAATAAAATTTCTTCTGGCGATATTTTGTTTTTTTTCGGTTTGAACTTTTTTTATCGTTATCGATGGTTTATATTTAATTGCGGAAGATGGACAAACGTTAAGACAATTAAAACATCTTACGCAAGAGGAATTATCTACAGTTTTATCTTTTGAATTTATACATTCTCCTTTACAAACGGATTCACAGATACCGCAGGAGGTACAGCTCGATTTATCTATTTCTATTTTGTATAAGCAGCGAACCGAAAATATTCCGAGGAAAGTTCCGAGAGGACATACAGAATTACAGTATAACCTGCCTCTTTTTAAAGATAAATATATAATTATACCTAAAATTAATATAAAAGGAATTATAGCTAATATTTTGATTTGCGGGAAGTTCATTATATTAAACCAGTATATATCCGCTTTTCTCAGGATTAATTCGCCGCTGTTGTTTATGAAAGATATAATCGGTTTTATAATGTAATTAACCAACCTTCCGAAAATACTATACGGATCCAAGTACCCAACGATATAAAGGCTTCCCGAAATTACGCTTACTATTGTTAAAGTAAGTATTGTTAAGCGTAATGTCGTTAAAGGTTTGTGATATTTGAATCTTACTTTCTTTTTTGCCGGATTTTTTATTCTTATTAAAATATCTTGGAAGCAGCCGAGAGGGCAGAAAAAGGAACAGTAAATTCTTCCGAATGTTAATGTAACTGTGGCTATTATTGCAAGTAAAATCAAAGATAAAATGAAACCTTCACTTATAAAAGATATTATTAGCGGAATCATTTGCGTTTTGATCGGTATATTCCTTAGTGTTTCTGAAAAAAAGAAAGAAGAAGTTATAATTGTAAAAAATAAAAGTTCGATTATTACGCGCAGTTTTTTTAACTTACCTGTTTTCATTTACAGGTCGATTCGCTTTATATTTAATTCATCTAAGTTACTGGTTCCCAACCCCAGATCAGTTGCTATTTTTATATATGTTATATTTTCTACTTCCTCTCCTAAAATTTGTGAAGCAGCGACATCGAGTGCTACCATATCTTTGCTTATTAACTGCATTTTTTTGTTTACGACATGCTCGAGAGATTTGGCTCTTGGTCCGTCTGTTAATATATTGTAGGCATCGACAATATTAAGATCAGGTTTTCTATATAAAGGAAATTCGGCGATACATCTGTTAAGATTCGTTCTATGATAATGAGCTCTATCCCAAACGACTCCCATAAGATTTTTTAAGGCGCATGTCATTCTGGCGCTGCCGTGGTGTTTTAAAATCGGCACGTTTATAAAAACATCACTTTCGAGTATTAACTCATGTACTTTTACTTGTTTTAGCGCGTGAGCTCCCGGAACTCTTACTTCCTGATAATATGATTCCTTATTCGCGTGTACTACGGTAGCATTTGCTTCTTTGGCAGCTTTTTCTATTCCGGTAACATTGTAGGTTGTATAAGAATCATCGCATGTATGGTCGAAAACATATACTCTGCTGGCTCCCGCGCCGAAGCATTGTTCTATTATTCTTTTTACTAATAAAGGGTTTGTGTCGGCCGCGCCTTCGGGATTCGCGATCCAGGCAATATTTGGTTTAACTACGACTGTTTGCCCTTTGCGTATGAATTTCTTCATTCCACCTAAAGCCGCGATCCCTTTATCAAACATTTTTTCGGGAGTGCTGTTTCTGACCGCTACAAGGTCCGGAGGCTTTTTATTTGCAGTTTCTGCCTCTGCTGCTAATAAAGGAACCGATTTTGTGATTGAAGAGATACCCGCTACAGCCGCAACTGAAAAGACTTTCTTAAAGAAATCTCTTCTATCCATTTTTACCTCCTGTTTAATAGATATTAAAATATCTATTATATATAAAATTAGCAATATTATTTCATTTGTCAACACCCCGTTGGAGATGTCAGGTCAACTTTTTGTTTTTTTAAAAAAGATTAGCCACTAAGAAACGAAGACACAAAAAAATTTGTGTAATTTGTTGTTATTTTTTACCGTTAGAATGTTAGAAAGTTAGGAGGTTAGGAAGGGAAATACAATAAAAACCTCTGTGGGCTCTGTGAGTTATTTTTTTTCTGTGTTCTTTGTGTTCTCAGTGTGAGGTTAATTTTGCGAGGTGTGAAATGGGTTTAGAAAAACATTATTTTTTCTTTGTGGGCTTTGTAGTGCCCTTAATCTTGCGATAATTTTTTGTAATCTGTAGTTCATATTGGTGGTGTGGGTGGCTTTGTGTCCTTTGGGAACTTTGTGGTTCAATATTTTTTGTGGTGGGTTGAGGAGGTTTTTTATACTTGACAAAGTTTAGACTTTTTGTATTCATAATAATCAATGGTTTTAAAATGCAAATAAAAAAGATAGTAGTCGGTTTATTACAGACAAATTGTTATGTTCTTATTGGTGAAGAACAGGGAATTATTATAGACCCGGGAGAAGAAGCAGATAGAATATTGAAAACCGTTTCGGATTTACGAATAGATTTGATACTTTTGACGCATAATCATTTTGACCATATTAGAGCATTGCCTGCGGTAGCAAAAGCGACTTCGGCGGAAGTCGTGATACATTCTTTAGATATGATAGATGTTGCAGATAGAGAGCTTGAAGACGGAGAAAAAATCCCATTTGAAGGGAAAGAGATTTCGGTAATTCACACTCCCGGGCATACTCCTGGCAGTTGTTCCTTTCTTTTAGAAAACAATCTTTTTTCAGGAGACACTTTGTTTGCAGGGGGATGGGGTAATACGGCTTTTTCCGGAGGAAGCGAAGAAGCAATTTTTAAAAGCATCAGAGAAAAATTAATGAATTTACCCGATGAAACGATTGTTTACCCGGGACATGGTGAGGCAACTACTATCGGAGAAGAAAGATCTTTATATTTTTGAATCCCGACCACACATCCCCTTTTTGAATTAGTGTTAAAAATTATACGAAAAAATTAATTGGCTATGAATTAAACGCCAATTTTTTTTGCGTGTGGCAAGTACAAATATTCCGTTTCTGTAAAAAATGGGTTTTTAGTTTATTTAGTGTTTTACCTGAATTATTGTTTTTCTTCTATTTCTTTTAGTAGTTTTTCCGCGTCTTCTTTTTCATATAATTCAAAACGTCTCCTGTCGCGTGATGTCTTAAACGATAATAATTTATTAAGTGTTTTTTTTGCTTCCTCAATTTCTCCTATATCTCTATAAGTTTTAGCCAGGCTTACATACACAGCCGTGTAAAGAGAATCATTCTCTATAGTTGTTTTGAACTCTTCTATCGCTTTTCCCTTATCTCCTCCGAATAGACCGGGTAGTGATTTATAAATTTCTCCGAGAAGCATATGTGCTCCCGCGTGTTCGGGGTCAAGTTTTATTATTGTGTCCGCTTTCTTTTTTAAGTCGTCTACCATAAATAAAGAATTCAAAACACCATTGATTTTTCCTATTACTCCTTTGTTTGTAGCGAACCAGAAATAAGCTTCAGGATTATCCGGGTTTTTATCGATGGCGAATTTTGCCAATTTCTCTCCCCTTTTATACCATTCTTTCTTTTCGCTATTATCCGTAAGAGCGTAACCTCTCTCAAAACAGAAATGTGATTTTCTCCAGAGAATCTCATCCATTAAGACTTTTGAATCGAACATAAGAGAATCGAGGATTCCTTCCGCGCTATTGAATATAGTTGTATCTTTGTAGCTCTCTTGATATAAGGAATCGGATTTAGCAAGTTGTTTCTTTACGTAGGCTGTATCGGATATTAAAGATATGGCAATTAATAATAACATTATATCTCCCTTACTTGTTAAGATTAAGGCATTTCCTGGATGCAAATTTTAACAATCAAAAATTTTCCAATATATTGATATCGAATATTTCTTTAGCCATTTACATTGAAATTATATAATATTCAAATAAGAAGTCAAGTTGACTTCTTATTTACCATCATATTGAAGGCTCCTGGATAGTACTGTATTTCCTCTTGACATATTAATGAAAAAATTTAAATTTATTACAAATGCTATGTTTTTAAAAATAAACGTTACCGGTCATATTAAGTTTAAAACGATTCTTGTAATTAGTATTATTTTATTTGCTTTTATTTTCTTAAAATGCGATAAGAACGGAAATATTCCGACTCAACCGGAAGTCAAAACAAAGTTCATTGGGATAGATTTCGTAAGTTATAAATTGAAGGACCACCCCGAGAAAATACCGATCTCAACCTCGGTGTTTTATGAAGGATCTATGGTGGACACCATTCAAATTGGACCTATGATAGATACCCTCTGGGGAAGATTGACCAACGGCTCGATAAGCGAGCTTTCCCAAAGTGAGGTAGAATTCAACTTTCACGACTTAGGAAGTTTAGACTCTTTTTCGGTAGATGATACCAGTTTCACATTTCCCCTCATAGAAGATTCTTCTTTTTTTCCCGGCGTAAATCGTTTAATTGTATCTATTGAATATGAATCCAAAGAACTTAAAAGAAGTTTGTGTATCGAATATGATCCTTTCTATATTTATTGTCCATGGCCTGATTTTCGTGACCAGGTCTTTGATTCTTTACCGATATACCTTTCCATGATTTTTAAAGAAGTAGATATGGGAGTTGATACCGGTTCGGTTTGTGTATGGATAGATAATCCTGCGCCAGAGGTGGGTTATCTAGATTATTCTGATTCTTTCTCTTTGAATATTGATACCATAAAAAGTGGGTGGAGGTGGTGGAAGCTTTCTTATAATTATCTTCCAAAGAAATTAATCGAGGGTAGATACAGAGTTAAGCTATTACTCCAAAACGAATTAGATTTTTATCCTAAATTGCAAACTGATATCAACGACTTTTACATTGACACAACAAGCCCGGAAGTGCAGATCACTTTACCTGACCCAGGCAGTGTGTTTTCACCGCGGGTACAAAAAGAAATGCCAATAGTTTATTTTATTAATGATAATTTGGAAGAATATTTTGACAGACCCAAGAATGGTGCAGTAAATATAAAAATATGCAATCCTTCTGCCGATACTGTTTGGAGTATGATAGATAACGGTTATTACTCATTTGCGAAAAGAGTATATTGGAACTTTCTGGATTCGAACGGAGATACATGTTTAACGGAAGGGATGTATAATATTATAGTAGAATGTGAAGACAAGGGAGAGAATCACGGCTTTTCAAAATTGGAGTTCGAAATTGATATCAGTCCTCCTTAATCTACGGTTTTAAACGTCCATAAATCTCCGGAAGTTGTATCTCCGAAATGATCACGGGATACAATTTTCCAGAAATACCACGTATTAGAATCTAGTTCTTCAACCCGAAAACTAGTATCAAATAACGCCGGAGAGACTAAAGGTAAGCTTGTAAAATCCTCACCAAAATATACATCGTATGTAATTACATTGCCCGGGTCCGGATCGCCACCCTGCCACATTAGAGTCACGGAGGTCTCTACTTCTGTAGAACTGTCTGCAGGGAAAGGATTACTTGGCTTATAAGGCGGGTGGTTCGGCAGATAACCTGTCGCAAACCACCACAGAGGTCCTTCTGTAGAATCTTCATTATCATACGCCACCACTCTCCAGTAATAACGGGTCAGAGGAATCAGACTATCCGGAAGATAAGCGGTATTCGGCTGTCTTGAAGAGCAAAGCTTTGGGTTGGAAAGAGTATCGAAATAGAGGCTATATGTTAGAGTATCCCCATCAGCATCTCGACCCCTCCAGCTGAGAATAATGTTTTCTGTATATACTTCAGTATTTCCATTACTGGGAGATGGATAGGAAGGACAATTTGGGGGGGTATTCTGCTCTGGTTCGGTAGGTCCTTCACCATTACAGTAAATAATACTTAAAAGGCATATTATTATCGGTATTATACAGAAAGCCTTAATATACTTTCTTAATTTAGATCTGTGGGATCTCGAACGGAAAACAATAGAAATTCTCATTTTAGAATTTTCCAATTAAAAAGTTCTTAGTATTTAGCTTTGACAATTTTAATCTCCTTATAAAAAATATAACCAAAATTTTAAATCAGTCAATATCTTTATTATTATAGTTATTACTAATACGTTAGTTTTTTACTGATTACAAAAATTTCTGCAATCGACTTCGAATCTTTTCTAACCTTTGAACTTATCGATCCAGGAAAATTCCTCGAACAATTTTCTTGGTGGTCTTTCTTTTTCTATTTTTGCCTGCTGTTCACTTAATTCACTCTTTATTTCATTCGAGTGTTTTCCGACAATTATCAGCGTTATGAGTTTCATTTCCTCTGGAATATTAAGTATTTCTTTTGCCCTGTCCTCGTCGAATCCGGCAATCGGGTGAGCTACAAGTCCGAGTTCCGTGGCTCTTAAAATCATCATTCCTACTGCCATACCGGTATCGAAAAGAAAGTATTTTCTTTCTTTTACCACACAATCGAGTTCTTCTTTACTGAACACTGCTATAATCATTGAGGCATTATGAGCCCATTCGTTGCCTTTGGAAAGTGCATCCCGCATTTCTATAAGTTTATTATTATCATGAACAAAAACGAAGTTCCACGGTTGTTTGTTAAAACATGAACAGGAAAGAGATGCGCTTTCTGCAAGGTCTCTTATTAAATCTTCGTTAATTTCGGCGGGATTAAGCGAACGATATGCCCTTCTTTTTTTTATTACTTCTTTTACTTCCATTTTATCTTCCTTTGTTTTTTTATTTCTTTTCTTGAACGACCAGACTTAAAGCTTTGTCCCCGTGTTTATTGCAAATGGCTTTCACCTTTATTACGTCACCCTTTTTGGCTTCAAATATGAAGTAACCCGCCTTCTGTGTTTTCTTTGTTATTTGACGGTCAAAGTCTTGAACTATCTTTAAATCGTCGTTCAGATAAACTTCTATTTTTTTGATGTAGTGATTTCCGGGTAAAAGTACGGGATGGTGAATTTCTACTTTCAATATTTTATCCTCATTGTTGAAATTCATATCTATTTTCGTCGGAGCATGAGAGTAAATGTTTAAAGATAAGCCGAATATCATTATTACAACAAAAACTAATATTTTGTTTTTATACATTCTTTCCTCCTTTTTGTTCTACAGGTAAAAGTATATAACAAGTGATGCGTGAAGAGTCGCAAGTACTACGGTTATTATCGCGATCGTTTTGTGAATTTTGAGTTTCCATCTTTTGATTCCTGATATTATGCCCAGAATTAAAGATAAATAAGTCATTATTCCCAGAGGTATTATAAAATTGGCTAATATATCTATCATTTTAAAACCTCCATCGGTTTAACTCGCCACGGATTTTCACAGATATACACTCATTCCCTACCTATCCCGCATTATATTTAAAACAACAAAATATTTTTTTCTGTGTTCTCTGTGGTAATTTTTTTATCCTAAAGCAACATCAAGTATCATCATAACTGTAAAACCAAACATGGTACCCATTGTAGCTAAATCTCCGTTTCCGCCATGTTGAGATTCCGGAATAACTTCCTCTACTACGACAAATATCATAGCTCCCGCGGCAAAAGCTAAACAGTAAGGTAATAAGGTTTTGGCAGATATTACGAAGAGTGCTCCAAGAACTCCGGCTATGGGTTCTACAATTCCTGATAATTGCCCGAAGTTGAAACTTCTTAATCTTGATAAACCTTCTTTTCGCAGAGGCATTGCTACCGCTAATCCTTCAGGGAAATTTTGGATTCCTATACCGATTGCAAGAGCTATTGCTCCTCCGAGTGTCGCGGAAGGCAGTCCTATAGCTGCCGCTCCGAAAGCAACTCCTACCGCGAGACCTTCGGGAAAATTATGTAATGTTATTGCTGTAACTAACAATACGGAACGTTGCCAGGATGTTTTTATTCCTTCGGCTTCACTTCTTTCGTAGCCCAAATGAAGGTGTGGTAAAATTTTATCGATTAATCTTAAAACTATTCCCCCCAGTAAAAATCCTATTGAGGGAGGGACCCACATAGGTAAATTGCCCCCTTTGCTCATTTCTATAGCTGGGGCGAGAAGAGACCAGTAACTTGCTGCTATCATTACTCCCGCGGCAAATCCTAACATACAATCCAGCACTTTCTGATTTACTTCTTTTGTAAAAAAAACACTTGCTGCTCCAAGCGCGGTCACAAAATAAGTAAAACATGTGGCGAGCAAAGCCTGAAGTAATGGCGGCAAATTGGCCAAGATAGCCATTTTTTATTCTTCTATTTTTTCGAAATCTTCTTTACCGACACCGCAAATCGGACAAACCCAGTCTTTTGGAATGTCTTGGAACGCGGTACCTGGTTCTACTCCGTTTTCGGGGTCACCCTTGGCAGGGTCGTAAATGTAACCACAAAATGTACATTCGTATTTATCCATGTTTTCTCCTTTTTTCCATAGCCATTAAGTCACAAAGGTTGAACAAACAAGTTTTTTTCACTTTTTTTTAAATTTTTTCGCACCTTAATGTCTTTGTGGCCAATTTTATTGTTTTTTTCTATAAGTTGGGGCTGTTTCTGGTTCCCTACCTTTTAATTCCATGTGGTAATATGAGTATGTCATGGGGGCATCTTCCTTTAAGATATCCCCCTCGGTAACCTTCCCAACAAATAATGTGTGACTTCCCACATCCATTGCGCTTTCTACTTTACATTCGAGATAAGCTACTGCGGAGTCAGTCGCTATTGGTGCTCCATTTTTACCTATTATATAATCGTAATTTTTAAATTTGTCGATATCTCTCCCGCTTCTAAAGCCGAAGTTTCCTATTAGCTCCATTGTACAACATTCGGCCAGAACGGAAACATTAAAAATTTTACTTTCAGTAACTAAGACATGCGTTAGATTTTTTTTGTTGAGGCAGACTGCGACTTTGGGAGGCTCGGCAGTTATTTGAAATACAACATTTGCAATTTGTCCATTGAGTTTATCTTTACTTTTTGTGGATACTATATACACTCCGTAATTCAATGTGTATAATGCCTTTTCATTCATCTGTTTCTCCGCCTTTCATCTGCAATTTTTGCAAATACCAGAATAGCATACATATTTTTCTTCTATTAAGTGACCGTCTATTTCTTCTTTATCCTTGATTATGAGTTTCTTGTCCAGATCGTAAAGATTACCGCATTTCTTACATCTGAAGTGGGGGTGAAGTGCTGATTTTGTATCATATCTTGCTTCTCCTTCTTTGCCCCTTATTGTTTGAAGTATGCCCCTGTCCGCAAAAAGTTTGACTGTGTTGTATACGGTTGTTTTTGAGAGGGTAGGTATTTCTTTGGATATTCTTTTGTAAATATCCTTGGCTGTGGGATGATCACAGTTACCCAGTAGAGATTTAAATATTTTAATCCTCTGTATCGATGGGTTGATCCCTTTTTCTTTTAATAGCTTTGTTGCTTCTTCCATGATAAATTAAAATAATTGTAATTTCATTTTTGTCAAGGGTTCAAAATTGTAATGATTGTAAATCGAGATAATTTGCCACGAAGGAACAAAGAACACAAAGATAATAGCACGCAGATAAACGCAGATTGACAGGATTTTTGTTGTTTTTTTACTAAAACCTAAAACTCAATACCCAATACCTATTATAGCGCTCTACTCCCTATTTTTCCCTAATTCAAAATTCATAATTCAACATTCTTAATTGTCATTAAAACCTGGTATCCGGTACCTAGTATCTGTTTTTCGTATACGAAAAACTAGTCCAGTCTCGGTTTGCAGAGGATTTCTTTTACTTTTAGGTCGAAGAAATTCTGTGTATTAGCCGGTTTCAAAACTAAAGCGGTGTCTGCTCCTCTTCCTGTTCCGGAAATCGAGACAGTATT
>Ga0307421_1000667_pt1 | contig 21964 bp, 19 predicted proteins | sample SalMarWE160270MG_FD_202163 | JGI IMG/M metagenome (GOLD analysis project Ga0307421, IMG submission 202163) | Salt marsh sediment microbial communities from the Plum Island Ecosystem LTER, Massachusetts, United States - WE1602-70 | ecosystem: Environmental > Aquatic > Marine > Intertidal zone >...
GAATAATAGGAACGAGTGACATGTAGGAATAGGCAGCCACCGCCGTTGCACCCAGGAGGTGTGGGGCGAGGTGAACGGTGGTGTAGATCGTGGTCGGCCCATCGGCCCCTCCGATGATCCCGATAGAACACGCCTCGGGGATATTGAAGCCGAACAAGAGGGCGCCGAAGAATGACACATACACACCGAACTGTGCTCCGGCCCCGAGTATGAGGGTCTTGGGATTGGCTATCATGGGCCCAAAATCCGTGAGCGCACCGAGCCCGAGAAAGATGAGGGGCGGGATGATCTCCCACTCCAGCCCGTAATGGTAAAACTTCCATAAGAGCCCCTCTCCCTCCTTCATGAGAAAGGTGAGCGGCAGGTTTACCACCAGGATGCCGAACCCGATGGGAACCAGAAGCAGCGGCTCGTAGTTCTTCACAACAGCAAGGTAAATAAACAAAAAGGCGATGAGCCACATCACCAGATTACCCACGGTCAGATGCACCACGCCCGTGGTCAGCACTAAATCCAACATAATTTACCCTTTCTCGCTCATTTTTTCTCGATGTTCCGTGCGATCCTTCCAAATGCATAGATTGCTGCGATCAAGATCGCGAGTGAGCCGAATACCGCACTCAGACCAAAGATGAATATCCTTGTCGCGAGACTCCAATCAACCATAGGATCTTCTCCCTTTACGGTGAGGCCATTTCATTCTCAGATTACCCGTTACGCGAGATGCAATGCGCATCCTTTTCGTATAACACCGAACGGGGCTTAAAAAAATGCCCTGCCGGTGACCGGACAGGGCACTTGATTTGTGCTGTGCAAAAATCAGGTCTCTATTCGATCACCACCAAGACATCATCGGCCCCAACCGAGTCCCCTTTCTTGCATTTAACCTCCTTTACCGTTCCTGATGCGGGAGCTACTATGGGCATCTCCATCTTCATCGCCTCAAGGATAATGAGTTCGTCGTTTTCATTCACGGCAGCACCAACTTCAACCTTTACATCGATTATCTTTCCCGCCATGGGAGATGTTACATCACTCACTTCTCATACCTCCTTCTTTTTTGGATAACCACGTATAAATGCTGAACATCCTTGCTCAAAACAACCGATCTTCAAGCAGTTCCATGTTTTAGTGTTGATACTTTGAGCTCACCCCCGTTGTCAAGAAAAATAAATATCCATCGGTTACCGTATATCCCTTTACACACTGCCGGCTGACACTAGGATGCGGCATCGAAAAACCGGAAGGGAGATATAGGTCTGAGATGAATGTTTATGGTGTAATGAGGGTGAGACCTAACTCGTCGAGCTGTTTTTTATAGACCTTTGAGGGCGCATCGCTGACAGCACAGGTTGCTCGCTGAGTCTTAGGAAAGGCAATGACATCCCGAATAGAATCCGTGCCCACCATAATAGCCACTAATCTGTCAAATCCAAGGGCAATACCCGCGTGCGGTGGAGCTCCGTACCCCAATGCCTTAAGGAAGAAGCCGAACTTCTCCTCCATCTCTTCCTCACGCAATCCCAGCACTCGGAAGATCAGATTCTGGAGCTCTAAGGTATGAACCCTCACGCTGCCTCCACCTATCTCAGACCCATTAAGCACCAGATCATACGACCTTGCCCTCACCTCTTCCGGGTGCTTCTCGAGAAGCGGCACATCCTCTTCTACAGGAGCCGTGAATGGGTGGTGGACAGCCACAAATTTTTGTTCCTCGTCGCTGTACTCAAGCAACGGGAACCTCGTAACCCAGACAAATGAATACTGTCCCTGCTTCATCAACCCGAGTCTCTTTGCCATCTCGATCCTTACGTTCCCTAGGGCCTCATTGACCTGTTGAGCCCTGTCAGCCACAAATATGATGAGGTCCCCTTCCTCGGCCCCCATCCTCTCCTCTACGGCATGCCTGGCCTCAGACGTCAGATGCTTGGCCAAGATGGACTGCCAGCCTTCAGATCCTATCTTAGCCCAGACCAGCCCCCTGGCGCCTGTATCCTTCACGGTGGAATCCAATGAATCAAGCTCCTTCCGAAAAAAAGAGGCCCCCTTTTCTACCTTTACCGCCTTGACCCGTCCCCCCTCCCCAATGGTGCTGTTGAATACCTTGAAGCTCGATGCGACAAGCAGATCAGTGAGATCCACCAGCTCCATGGAGAACCTGATATCCGGCTTATCGCTGCCGTAAGAGTTCATTGCGTCGGCGTACTCGAGTACCGGAAAGGGCCTGGGAACCTGAAGGCCGAGGATAGCAAAGAACAGATCGGCTATCATTTCCTCAATCACGTCCATGACTCTTAGCTCATCAGTAAAGGACATCTCGAGATCTACCTGGGTGAACTCCGGTTGTCTATCGGCCCGTAGATCCTCATCGCGGAAACACCTGACGATCTGGAAATAGCGCTCGAACCCGGCCATCATTAACAGCTGCTTGAATAGCTGCGGAGATTGAGGCAAGGCGTAAAATAATCCCTTGTTCACCCGGCTCGGCACAAGGTAATCACGTGCCCCCTCAGGGGTGCTCTTGGTGAGCACCGGGGTCTCCACCTCCAAAAACCTCTTGCCGTTGAGGAAATTTCGTATATGTAAGGCGATCCTGTGTCTCATCACGAGGTTTTTGAGCAGGTCCGGCCTTCTGAGTTCCAAATACCGATATTTCAGGCGCAGATTCTCAGATGCGTCAATCTTCCCATCAACCTGGAAGGGAGGTGTTGCGGATTCGTTTAATACCTTTAGCTCCTTTACCTTCACCTCGATATCCCCGGTTGGAAGCTCCGGGTTCTCCTGGCCGGCCAGCCGGGCGCCGACCTCCCCCCTGATGGCGATTACCCACTCGTTTCTGAGGATTGCCGCCTCCTTATGGGTCGACGCATCGGTCTCCTCATCAAAGACGATCTGGGTCAGTCCAAACCTGTCTCTCAGATCGATAAAGATGAGCCTTCCCATATCCCGTCGCCGGTTCACCCATCCCATAAGCACGACCTCCCGGCCGATGTGCTCCTTCCTCAAGCTGCCGCAATCGTTGGTCCTTTCCCAATCCCCCATGATATCTATGCTCAACTTCGCTCCTTCATCGCTGCTACCTCATCGACCACCCTGCCCAGAGAAACTTCTATCTGTTCCTTGGTGGACATGTCCCTCATGATACCTATCCCCCTGGCCAGCTCATCATCCCCCACGATGAGCACCCGTTTGGCGTTCAGCCGGTCCGCATGCCTCATCTGGGCCTTAAGCCCCGATGATTGGTACTCCATCTCGCACCAGAGGCCTCTCTTTCTCAGCTCGTGCATCCAGACAAATGCCGTATCCTCGGCCTCCTTGCCGAGGATTGCCAGGAAGATATCCGGCCCTGGTTCATTTAGCCTTGCATGCTCCTCCAAAAGCTCAACGACACGCTCCTCACCTATGGCAAACCCGATTGCTGGAGTGTCCGGTCCGCCGAAATCCATCATGAGGTAGTCGTACCTTCCTCCGCCCGCGATCGCACTCTGGGCGCCCAACTCCCGTGTCTGAACCTCAAAGGTGGTCCTCGTGTAGTAGTCAAGCCCCCTCATGAGGTGTGAGTTCACCACGTACGCCAGGCCTAACTGCTCGAGATACCGTTTAAGGGCATTAAAATGCCCGGCACACTCATCACACAAAAAATTGAGCATGGTGGGGGCGTCTTTCATGATCTCGATGCATCGCTCCACCTTGCAATCGAAGACCCTCAAGGGGTTGGTCTCCATCCTTTCCCGGCAGTCAGGACAGAGCTGCGAGGTATAGTCTTTGAGGTAGTCTTTGAGCTTGGCACGAAACGGCCCCCTGTCATTGGGGCATCCCAGGGAGTTGATATGGAGCTCGAGATCATTGAGCCCAAGCGAGGAGAAAAGCTGCATGATCATAGATATGAGCTCGCTGTCAGATCTGGGGCCAGGATCCCCGATGATCTCAACATCGATCTGATGGAACTGTCTCCTCCTGCCCTTCTGCGGCCTTTCATACCTGAACATGGGCCCCATGGTGTATACCTTGTGCACTAAGGATTCCGCATACAGTTTGTGCTCGATAAAGGCCCTCAGGATCGAGGCCGTTGCCTCCGGCCTCATGGCCACATGGTTACCCCTTCTGTCCTGAAAGGTATACATCTCTTTCGACACGATGTCGGTTGCCTCCCCGATCCCACGGGCGAAGAGCTCTGCGCTCTCGAGTACGGGAATCCTGATCTCCCTGTACCCGTAAAGCTCAAAGACCTGCTTCGCCTTTTCCTCGAGTTTTCTCCAAGCTCCCATCTGATCGGGAAGTATATCCTTAAAGCCTCGTACTGCCTTGTACTGCAATGAAAGTTCCTTTCTCGTTCTACACGTTGCCCGTTGTCTGTTTACCGTTCACCGTTGCAGTTAAACCCATCAAACGCTCTTATCATGCATACCATCATCTCGTTAAACCAATCATAAGCTTCTGCTTCCAAAAAGAGCGGAGCTTTTGCCCGCTCTTTTCAAAGGACTTTCACCTTTTATCAGAGCACTCCCCTCCAGTCAACGCCTTTCCACCGAATTCAAGCACTCTGCGCCTATCCCATAATTTGCATTCACGGGTTGGCATCATTAACGCGTTTCTCCACTCTCCTTTCAATATCCTTGATAATATCCCTCAAGGTAAATCCTTCGGTGACCGGTCCTGAGTCTTCCCAACCCCTGCGCAGAGCATCGTTTTTTTTCTGTGTGAACTGCTCGACGCTTGTCACCAGCGACTCCCATGCGAACAGCTTCTGAATAATATGCCGCTCGGCGGCAGTTAGATCCCTGTCGGTATCAAAGGAATTCCCGCTTGATGTTTTGATAATCATGTTTCGGAGATAACGTATTTCGCAACAATGCGGCTCTTTGAAACGAACCGGTGCATGGGCATGCGTCATTTCAAAGGGGTTAGCGTATTTCTAAGAAATAAGGCAATCTCCTCGTGAGCCTTCGATACAATGTCATTCCCCGCTGGGATCAAGTGGTCTTACCTTGAGACTTGCGCCGGATGTACAGCATTTTTTTTACACGCGCCACTAGTTCTCCTTTGGTGTTCACAATCTCGACGCTAAACTCGGGCAAATATTGCCGGCCCTCTGCCGTATGGGTGTAAATGGCCTCCAGGTCAACTTCGGTCAGGCGAAAGGCGGCGCGCATGGTCCCTATTCCGGGCTTGAAAAATTCTATGGTAGCAGCCTGGTCCCAAACGATGTAATCCGGCCCTAGGACGTGTATCAACATCAACATGTAGAACGGATCAACCATGCTGTAAAGGCTGCCGCCGAAATGTGTCCCCACATAGTTACGGTTTTACCAGCGCAGGGGCATTTCGACCTCGATCTGCCGAAAGTCGGGCGACACCGAGCGCACCCTGACCCCGGCCCCAAGATAGGGTGGGTAAACATTGACCAACCGTTTAAAGGATTTGGCCTTCATCCTAGACCCCTGGTCTATTGACGGTCCATGTGAAAGGCTTGAACATGATGCCGAGGCGCACCATGTCGGCACCGTGCAAGATGGCATCAATAATGTCGGCATCGGTCAGCCAAAGGCATGGAGTCGGTCGATATCAGCCGGCTTTTCATCATGGGGTATCGTTGCAAGGACTTTGGCGCCTCGTTTTGTAAAAGATTTCGTGAATGTTTCCGCAAGCACCTGGCCGTGTGGGTTATTGACATATCATAATGAACCCCCATTCTCTTCCTTGCCCAGGCTGAGATCGAACTGGCATGAGTGCGTGGTAAAGAAAAACCCGTGAAAAACCTGAATACCTATGCTTTACCAACCATATCGCTCCTTTCACTCAAGCGCGCAAGATGTACCATGGATATGATATATCGTCAAGTTGTGATATTGCTTCTGTGATATTGCTTCTGGATATAGAATCGGTTTCCTCTCCTCCGGCAGGAGATCACGGTAATAGAACGAATACCTGAAAACAACCTCGCCCACGGGTATGTTTATCTTCTGCGTCCGGATCAACTTATGAGAAAATTTACCTCTTGCGGCCATCGATGGCCCGCTTTGCAACATGCCGCGCCATTGGAGGAGTCAGGATCCCTGCCAAGTTGATGTGATCGAGCTCCGGAAGGATCTCGCCGTTATAGAAAAGCACCAACCCATCAATCAAAGGCGGGTCTAACTGGGGCTGGAGAAAGGTTGCACCGAGCATATAAAATGTGGTTCGTGCCCCCGCTGATCCTTGGAAAAAATAGCCCATTGCATCCCTGTCGGGGTCCACCATATTGACCGTAGCAATATGCAGGGGACGGGAAGGGGTAACAATCGTGTGTATATGGAGCACCTCAAAGCGAATATCGGTTTCCTTGTTGGTATAGGTCTTCTGGAAATACGTGTGGGCGAGATGTCCGCCCAGACGATCGAGAGCATCCCTGCGTGAGGTGCTGGGAGGCAAGGTAAAAGGCTGGGCATTGCTCAAATAATGCTGACGATCGGGGGAAAACGTGTAGAGCTCCAGCTCTCCAATACCTTGAGACGGTTCCCGGCTGGATTTCTCACAACCACTGAAAAGGCCCAGGCACATCACGAGCGCCGCTGTGATCATCAAAGAGAAAACCGGACGTCCCATCATATAACCTCCTTAGATCATCCAGGATCTCCTCCCGCCGTGGAAAACCCGGTGTTGCCCATACATCGAAAGACCGTCAAGACCGCGCGATTGATCAACCCTGTCCAAAAGCCTCCCGTAGGGCTCCCCTCGCGAGCACATGCGTGGAACCGGGTTTAAAAAAATTTGCACCTTGAAGCCTCGTTGCATAGAATACCCATACTTGGTAAGATAGGTCAAGCTCGTATCTCCTCAGAGACTCTATGCTAAAGAGTATGAAGATGTCTTTTTTTGTGGTATGCCCTTTAAACAACGGTGATTGCAAGGCCCTGAAGCGAAGCGTCATGGTCATGTGCTAGCAGGATGATCCATAGTTTGAACAGAAGATTCGGCTGCGAGGATCTTCTTTAACCTGCAACATCAAGGAGTTGAGCTGTTATGGCTGAAGACAATGTTTTTCGAATTCCCTATGGTGATGGCACCCTTATGGCCGAATTACCCGAGAGGACCAGGATTATTCGCCAGGAAACGAGGCCGCTGCCTCGGCTGACTGACCCAGCCAAGGCGGTGCGTGATGCACTCAACTCTCCTATCGCACACGAGCCTCTCTCCACATTGGTGAGCCCGAAATCCAGGGTTACCATCGCCTTTGACGATCCCATAGGGTTCGTCCCGATCCAGAGAGAGCCCGATTTTCGCGGCTTGGCAATAGGAGTGATCTTAGAGGAATTGGACAAGTTAGGGGTTAAGGACAGCAATATCGGATTGCTCTGTGCCGTGGGTCTCCATCGAAAATGGACTATGCGAGAACTCAGCAGTATCATCGGCCAGGACCTTCCTTACCGTTTAGGGCCGAGTAGGCTTCGCAACCACGATGCCGAGGATAGGGAAAACCTGGTCTTTCTCGGGGAGACCGATCGCGGTCAAGAGGTGGAGGTGAACCGTGCTCTCATCGACTCGGACCAGGTCATCTACGTGAGCAATCCATGGTCCCCGTTTAACGGCGGCTGGAAGTCGGCTGTGGTTGGGTTGGGAAGCTTCAGGAGCATCCGCCATCACCACCGTCCCTTTCCCAAGGCCTCGGGAAAATCCACCATGGACGCAAAGCGTTCCGCCTTCCCTAAGCTGCTCAACGAGATGGGGAAGATCATCGAGAAGGAACTGGCAAAAAGGGGGCGCCGATTTCTCATTATCGAGGGAGCCATGAACAACGCATACCCCCAAGAGGTGGTGCAGGTAGTGGCTGGGCATCCACCTGAGGCTCATGAGAAGACCCTGGATATACTCCAACGCCAGCACGTCGTTGAGGTGAAAGGACAATCCGATGTGGTGATATACGGGATGGGCAACAACAGGGATCCCTACAGCAAGATGTCCCTTATCAATCCAATCCTGGTGAGGAACTTGGGTATGTCCTATAGCTTCGGCCTGTTTCAGAATATTCCTCTGGTAAAAAAAGGAGGGGTTATCATCCTCGTTCACCCCTGCAATAAGCAGTTCGATGCCGTGAAATACCCTTCTTACGTGGAGATGTTCGAGAAGCTCATTCCTGACACCCAGGACCCCTTCGAACTGTGGGATCTCTACGCGGAAGAGTACGCCCATCGACCTGAGTTCGTCCATAAATACAGGTATGGATTCGGCTTCCACGGTGTCCATCCCCTTATTCTGTGGGGACAGGGAGCCTATGGTTTCAGGTACCTCGGCAAGGTCTTTCTCGCCGGGGCCACGGACTTCGAGGTAGCGAGACTGCTCGGTTTTGAGCCCTTCTCCACCGTGGAAAAAGCAATCGAGGAAGCAGAGAGGCTCATCGGGAAAGACTGTTCCATCGCCTACCCCGAGATGCACGACAGCTTTATCTGCAATGTCGAGGACTAATCCATCTCAAGGATAGGGGAAAACGTTCATCGGCGGCCTTGAAGCCCTCTTTAGCTCACAGGCAATACTATATTCCCTTATGCACACCGACAGCCAGCAGATGAGAAGAGAGGATTTGGAATCGAAAAAGAGGGCCCTGGATATCATCATGCAGCATTACTCCGGCTCGCCATCGGCCGATAACGAGGAAGCTGTCCATAAGGCGGCGATTATCAAGGTGAAAATCGAGCATATATGTATTGAAATGAGCGGTTTTCCGCCTTTGACCTGCTATACCCGTCAATGTTAGACATCGAGGTCTTCGGAAATGAGATTGCTGTTTTGCCTTTTGGGGCTCGTTTTGATCGTGGAGGGGCTGCCCTACCTGGCATTTCCCGACGAGATGAAGGGATGGCTCAGTCAAATCCAGATCGTTTCCGATAACCAATTGAGGGTGATCGGCTTCATCGCTATGGGTTGCGGACTGCTTTTAACCTATATCTTTCGGTAACAAGGCAGATGTATAGCCTGGAAGAGTACGATTATGACCTCCCCGACAAACTCATCGCCCAAGAACCGGCTCAGAAAAGGGATGAATCAAGACTCCTGGGCGTTGAGAGGCCCACGGGTGGTCTTGCTGATCATCGCTTCTTCGATCTCCCCTCGCTTTTAAGAAAGGGTGACCTCTTGGTGGTGAATGATGCCAAGGTGGTTCCTGCCAGGCTCTTCGGCAGAAAGCAAACCGGAGGCCGGGTGGAAATCCTGGTTCTTGAGCACCCCGCTCATTTGCCGATGGGGGAACCTGACGAGCGATGGTGCCTGCTCAGGTCATCAAAGAGGCCGAAGGAGGGGAGCACAATAGTTTTTCCCGATGGCCTACAGGGAACCGTGACACAGCGTGGAGAGGATGGGAAGGTCCGGCTCCGCTTCGAGGGTGCCCACCCCCTTACCTACGTGCTAAAAAAAAGAGGTTGCCTTCCGCTGCCTCCTTATATTAAAAGAGACGGCAAGGATAAAAGATCGGAGATCGACAAGGAGAAATACCAAACCATCTTCTCACGCTCCCTTGGTGCAGTGGCCGCACCGACGGCTGGTCTCCATTTTACCCAGGAGCTGCTCGACTCCCTTCAGGCCCGGGGTGTAGGCATTTCGCGCATTACCCTTACGGTGGGGTACGATACCTTTAAGCCTGTGAGGACAAAGGACATTCGAGACCATCGCCTTGGAGAGGAGGAATACTCCATAGGCCACGATGCCGCGAATAAAATTATAGATACAAAACGCAAGGGAGGAAGGGTCATCTCCGTTGGCACCACTGTAGTGAGAGCCCTAGAGACTGCGTTTCAGAAGGGGGAGGGAATCGTGCCCGATTCTGGATCCACTGATCTTTTGATATATCCTGGATTCACGTTCCAGGTGATTGATGGGCTTCTCACGAATTTCCATCTGCCCCGTTCCTCGCTGCTCTTCCTGGTGGCTGCCTTTGCCGGATATGAGCTGACCATGAATGCGTACCGTTGGGCAGTGGAAAACCGATATCGTTTCTATAGTTACGGGGACGCCATGCTGATAACCTGAATAAAAATGTCAAAATTATTTGTAATTACTCAGGTATCTTGCCACAAAGGCACAAAGGCACCAAGATTATAGAATTATTATTCAATACTAACAACAAAAGGCTGTTGAAGACCTTGAAATTCATCATTAAAAAAAATTGTACATCCAGCAGGGCCAGGCTGGGGGAACTGGTCACAAACCATGGAACCATCGAAACACCTGTCTTTATGCCTGTTGGAACCTTGGGTTCCATCAAAGCAGTAACCCCTGAGGAGGCCAGGGACGCAGGCGTTGAGATTATCCTTGCGAACACCTACCACCTGTACCTGAGGCCGGGTCATGCGCTGATCGAGAGGCTTGGCGGTCTTCACCGCTTCATGAACTGGCCGGGCCCCATACTCACCGACAGCGGAGGATTTCAAACCCTCAGTCTCTCCAAACTCAGGACTATCTCGCCCGAAGGGGTCACCTTCCGCTCACACCTTGATGGATCGACCCATTTTCTCGGGCCTGCCAAGGCTATGGAGATCCAGAGATCCCTCGGGGCAGATATTACTATGACGCTGGATGAATGCGCACCAGCCGGCGCCTCTCACGATTATGTGCGAAACTCCGTACGGCTCACCGAACAATGGGCCCGGCGAGGCCTCGAGCAGAGGAAGGACGAGTCGCAGGCCCTGTTCGGGATTGTGCAGGGCGGGATCTATCCTGATCTGAGGGAGCTGAGCGCACGGGGTTTGGTACGCCTGGGATTTGACGGCTACGCCATAGGAGGGTTGGCCATAGGGGAAGATACGCGCATCAGGGAGCAGATAGTACGGTTGACGAGGGAATTTCTGCCCGATGAAAAACCCGCCTACCTCATGGGGGTGGGAACACCGGAGGATATTATCGAGTCGGTGAAGATGGGCCTGGATATGTTTGACTGCGTGCTGCCTACCAGAGGTGCCAGAAACGGCATGCTCTTTACCAAAACGGGGAAACTGATTATCAAGAACTCCAGGTACGCACAGGACGACTCGCCCATCGAGGAGGATTGCGGGTGCTACACCTGCTCTCGTTACTCCCGGGCCTACCTGAGGCACCTCTATCTCTCAAGGGAAATACTGGCCAGCACCCTGAACACCATTCATAACCTTCACTACTATAGCCACCTCCTCTCAGGAATACGGCAGGCCATAAAAGAGGACAGGTTGGCTGAATTCAGCCATGATTTCTATGCCCGGAGGGTAGAGAATCGAGATCAGAGCGAGGCAGAGTCTTTATAACACCAACAAGGAGGAATACAGATGTTTGATCTAGCGTACGCCATGGGAACCGGGGGTTCCGGAGGAGGACAGTCAGGCGGTTTGGGTGCATTCCTGCCCCTGATTATCATCTTTGCCATCTTCTACTTCCTGTTGATCAGGCCCCAGCAGAAAAAGTCAAAGGAGCACAAGCAGATCCTCTCAGCGCTTAAAAAAGGGGACAGGGTCGTGAGCTCGGGCGGTCTGCATGGGGTTATCACCGGATTGTCCGATGATGTGGTTACCATGGAGATATCCCCGAAGGTGAGGGTTAAGGTATCGAGGGCTTCTATCGCCGGGGTGGCAAGAAAAGCAGAGGGCGAAAGCTAAGGAGTAAAAAGGTGTCCAAGAAACTAAAGTGGCGAGGGCTCATCGTTCTCGTGGTATTGGTTATCGCGCTCATCTATCTCTTGCCGTCCCTCAGTACCACCTTGCCCGCATGGTGGCCGAACATCCTGCCCGAGGACAAGATACATCTCGGTCTAGACCTTAAGGGCGGTATGCATCTCATACTGGAGGTGCAGGTCCACAAGGCGGTGGAGAGCCACCTGGAGCGGATGGTTGAGGATATAAAGCAGAGCCTCAGGAAGGCCAAGATCAGGTATCAAGAACTGAAAAGAAGCGGGCCTGACAGGATTGAACTTATCCTGCTGAGGAGGGAGGATATTAAGGCTGTTCAGGATATGGCCTCGGATACGTTCTCCGATATGTCCGTTGAGGTTAACTTCCATGGCGAGGGCGGGCCGCTCGTGGAATTTATCCTTTCCCAGCAGGCACAGCATCACATCAAAAGGATGGCGGTGGATCAGGCAGTTGAAACCATAACCAACAGGATCGATCAGTTCGGCGTGACCGAACCCGATATTCGACCCCAGGGTACGGACAGGGTTCTCGTCCAGCTTCCCGGCATCAAGGACACACAACGGGCCATCGATCTCCTAGGCAAAACCGCCCAGCTGGAGTTCAAACTGGTTGACGAGGAGAACAGCGTCGAGGAGGCGCTCAAGGGAACTATACCGCCGGGTGATGAGATCCTCTACCAGACAAAAGGAGAGGCAGGTTACCATACAAAGATCCCCTTTCTCCTGAAAAAGAGGGCCGTGTTAACGGGCGAGTATCTGACCGATGCGAGGGTCCAGATCGATTCCCAGTACAACGAGCCTTATGTCTCCCTTACCTTTGACGCAAGGGGCGCGAGGCTCTTCGAGCAGATTACCGGTGCGAACATCAAGAAACGGCTGGCTATCGTCCTGGATAATGTGGTCAATAGCGCACCGGTCATACAGGACAGAATCGCCGGGGGAAGGGCTCAGATAACAGGCAGGTTCACCATGGAAGAGGCGAAGGATCTGGCAATCGTGCTGAGGGCAGGAGCGCTGCCTGCGCCGGTGAAGATCATCGAGGAGCGGACCGTGGGCCCCTCCCTGGGAAAGGACTCCATTGATAAGGGTATCAAAGCGACCCTAATCGGAGGCCTGATCGTGATCCTGTTCATGGCCTTCTATTACAAGTTCGCGGGAATCATCGCAGACCTGGCACTGCTGCTGAACATGGTGCTCATCGGTGCAGGACTTGCCTTCTTCGGCGCTACCTTAACCCTTCCCGGCATCGCGGGCGTCATCCTTATCATCGGTATGGCCGTCGATGCCAATGTCCTCATCTTCGAGAGGATCAGGGAAGAGCTGAGGTTGGGCAAGACCCCTCGTGCTGCGGTTGACGGGGGCTACAGCAAGGCCCTGTCGACGATCCTTGATGCCAACATCACCACCCTGATCGCAGCCCTGGTGCTCTTTCAGTTCGGCACGGGCCCAGTAAAAGGATTTGCCGTGACCCTGAGTATAGGCATCATAGCCAGCCTGTTCACGGCGATCGTGATTACCAGACTCATCTTTGACTACCTCATCATCGAACGGGGATGGAGGAAAATAAGCATCTAGAGAGGGCAGAGCATGGAATTCATTAAACCCAATATACATATCAATTTCATCGGTCGTCGAAAGATAGCCTTCATCATATCTGGTGCCCTTATAGCGCTAACCTTTGTCCTGCTGCTCGCCCGGGGCGGTCCCAACTACGGGGTCGATTTCGCGGGCGGCGTCCTGATACAGGTACGGTTCAATCAACAGGTCACGACCCATGAGATCAGGGATGCCCTGCGAGCAATCGCCATGGAGGACAGCTTCATCCAGAGGTTTGGCGAGAAAGACGAAAGCGAATACCTGATACGTGTGAGCAGGGGCGATATAGAGCTGAGCGGGCTAAACAAGGAGCTCAACCAGGCCCTGAATAGCGCCTTTGGGGAGCAGAATGTGGAGGTCAGGAGGGTCGAGATGGTTGGTCCGAAGATCGGGAAAGATCTAACGGAAAAGGCGCTTTTTGCCATCTTCTATGCGATGCTCTTTATGGTTATCTACATCTCCGGCAGGTTTGAGTACAAGTGGACCGTGAGCATCATCATGGCTGCCTCACTCGCATTCGGCGCTTATATCGTTGCCTCGGTGGGATTAAGCGTGCTCTGGCTCATCGCAGTTGCGCTTCTCATCACCATCGGGATGTGCTGGTTTCTTAAGCTTGAATACGCCCTCGGCGCCATTATCGCCCTATTCCACGATGTGATCATCACCATGGGGGCATTCGCGCTCACCGACCGGGAAATCACCCTGTCCATTGTGGCTGCGCTTCTCACCATAGTCGGCTACTCCCTGAACGACACGATCGTGGTCTTCGATAGGATCCGGGAGAACTTCAGGCAGTATCGAGGTCGCAACTTGCCAGAGCTTATAAATCGCAGCATCAATGAGACGCTCAGCAGAACCACGCTTACCTCTCTTACCACCCTCATCGTGGTCGTATGCCTGTTCATACTGGGAGGCAGTGTCATCCACGACTTTGCCTTTGCGCTGCTCATCGGCGTAATCACGGGCACCTACTCCTCCATCTTTGTGGCAAGCCCCATACTGCTCCTATGGAGCGGCACACAGTGGGAAGCAGGCGGTGCCCAGAGCAAGAAGAGGGGAACGAAAAGGTAATTGGCAAAGAGGAAAATCCTATTCCGAAAAAAGCGGAGAAGAACAAGGGCTATCCTTTTGGCAGTAGCCCTTTTTTTATCCGCATCTCTCTACCTGCTTATCGGTGGCCTGGGTAGCTCACTGCTTGAGGAGCAGGTGCGAAAACTCCTTAATCCGGCTCCCGTATTCCACCACATGGTGATCTCACACAACGGTACCGAGAAAAGGCTCTTCCCGGAACAGACCCTTTACGCCCACCCGAACGATAGGCTCAGGATCCTCAAGGTAGATACATCCTTGCCCTTTAACAGAGGCATCAGGCTCTTCTCCCACGGTTTCGACGTGAACGCCCTTCAAAAGGAAACGGTCCTCGCATGGCTCCTTCCAGGTAGGGATATCTTCCATCGCTATACGTACAGCATACAGGTGAAGCACAACAATGATGTCATCGGCGAACTTGTTCTTACGATCGCCCCCATGACCGAGGATTGGTTGGAGAGGGCAAACAGGATAATCGATGACAAGAAAAGGCTGTCCTTCCTGGAGTCGGCGGTCGAGCAAAACGCCGATGATATACGCCTCAAGCTCAGGCTCGCCGATGAGTATCTGGCCCGTAAGAGGTGGAAACAGGGGGCCCAACTGCTGGAGGAGGTCCTCAAGACAAAAGACGATCCACCCCTCATGAGAAAGCTGGCGCACGCCTATGAACGCCTTCGGCAGTATGATCAGGCAATCAGCACACTGAAAAAGATCATAGCGAAGAGCGCCGATGACCTGGAGCTCAGAGTGCACCTTGCTGAGTTATTAGAGAAAAAGGGTCGGATCAAGGAGGCCATAGCAGAATACACAAGGATGCTTCCCCTGCTAACCAAGGCCGAGCAGACAACTCTCATGAAAAACATAGGCTACCTCTCATTTCAGATCGGGCAGAGAAAGGATGCCCTCGAGTGGTATCTCAAGGCGGCCAAGCATGACAAGAATGACCCAAACCTTTACTACAACATCGGCTCCCTGTACGATGAACTCAAGGAGCCGGAGCTGGCCGAGAAATACCTGCGCATGGCGCTTGAGCTCAGAAAGGGCGATATCGACGGCAGGCTGCGCCTGGCCCACTCACTCTTTAACAAGGGAAAGCTCAAAGAAGCAAAGAACTATATCGAGGAAACCCTCGCACAAGACCCCAACCACCTCGAGGCCTTAACCATCTATGCGAATATCCTGGAAAAAGAGGGGGACAAGCAGGCCCTGAGGGCCACCTATGAAAAGATATTGGCCCATGACAAGAAAAACACAACCATCCTCTTTAACCTCGGGATTCTGGAGGCAGAGGCAGGCAACGCCACGAAGAGCATCTCTTACCTTGAGAAGCTCCTCACGATCAACCCCAAGGACATAGAGGCCAGGGAGGCGCTCTTCGATGTCTGCCAGAGGTTCAGTAAGGCTGATCTTGCCTATGCACAGGCCCTGGAGTTGATCAAATCAAGGCCGGAGAAAATCGCCCTTTACGAGTATCTCTTTGATTACCTCATAGCCCGTAAACAATTCGATGAAGCAGCCGGCTATATGCGTATGGGCGTTAATGCGAATCCAAAGAACTCCCAACTCCGGCAATACCTCATCCTGGCATACCTCAACGCCAAGAAAATCGAGCTTGCAGAAACGGAGATGGAGCAGGCAATAGGTTTGCAGCCAAAGGACATCAAGCTCCTCCACCAACTGGCCGCGCTTAAGGAGCATAAAGGGGAGCGGGAGAAGGCCTTTGAGCTCTACAAAAGGATCCTTGCGATTGCCCCGGAAGATGAAAAGGCATCAGAGGCCTATCTCAGGCTGAGGCTAGAACTTCTCAAAAAGTAAAAATAGATACGTGAATGATGTCCTTGGAAACATCAGGAGAAGCCAAAGATCCGCCTCATCAGAGCCTTCGGAAAGATACTACCGAGGGCAATAAATAGTTTGCATCTAATAAAGCCACCTATGGTCATTGCGAGCGACTGAAGGGAGCGAAGCAATCTTATGGTTAAACTCATTTCAGAGATTGCTTCGCCGCTAACGCTCCTCGCAATGACAGTCATGATGCAATCTATTTTATGCTCCCCCTAGTATCTCCCTGTTCTTGAGCATTGAGTTTCTCAGAAGGCGCTTATGCTATCTTCCTCTCCCACGCAAGGGCCGTCTTGCAGATAAGGGCAAGATCGTCGCACTGCGGTCTCCAAGGGAGATGCCCCAGGATCTTGGTGTTGTCTGCGATAAGGGTGGGAGGATCGCCGGGCCTTCTGGGCGCCTCTCTCACGCCAAAATCGACCCCGCTCACCACCTTCATGGCAGCGATTACCTCTCGCACCGAGTATCCCCGTCCATATCCGCAGTTAAAGACATCCGAGCCTCCGTCGTCGATCAAATACTCGAGGGCGGATAGGTGAGCGGCTGCAAGGTCCTCCACATGGATGTAATCCCTCACTCCCGTGCCATCAGGGGTATCGTAATCAGTTCCATATATCTCAAGATAGGGCACCTGCGCGATCACCGCCTGGGCAGCCCTCTTGATGAGGTGCGTGGCCTCGGGAAAATTCTGACCCAGTTTCCCATCGCGTGACGCCCCCGCCACGTTGAAATATCTCAGGATTGCGTAGTTAAAGTGCTCTTTGGATCGTGCTGTGTCGATAAGCACGGCCTCGCTCATGAGCTTACTCATGCCATAGGGATTTATGGGATGGGTAGGCGTCGTTTCCCTTACGGGTACCTCCTCCGGGATGCCGTATACGGCAGCCGTAGAGGAAAAAATGAAATACCTAACGCCGTGTTGAACCGCGCACCTGATAAGCTCGATGGTGTTTATGGTGTTGTTTGCATAGTACTTCAGGGGGTTCTCTACCGATTCAGGCACAATAATCGATGCGGCGAAGTGGAGAACCGCATCGACTCTCCTCTCGGAGAAGATCTCTGAGATGGCAAGAGTGTTTGAAAGGTCCTCTACAATCAAGTCCCCGAAAAGAACTGCTTCCTTCACCCCTGTGGAGAGGTTGTCGATGACGGTTATCTGGTCGTTCGTCTGCTCTCCTAACTGCTTTACCACGTGACTTCCGATATATCCTGCCCCGCCGGTAACCAAGACTGATGTCATGGACCCCTTCCCTCATTCTCTTCTATCCGCACTTGCAAGCCTTTTGGATCACTACACCGCAAGATAATCATATAGTTCTTCAAGTGAAAAAATGCAACAGGAGTTCTTCAAAGGGCTGGTTTGCTTTAAACCTCGATCATCCCTAATTTCTTGACAACCATCTCATTTCCCTATAGTAAACAAAAGGCCTGGTTAAAAAGGAGTTTTATCAGCATGGGCGTGACGTCATGGATATAGATCAGACACCCTTTGAGATGTTCAAGGTTCCCAGACCCTATATGAACGAGGAGGTGGGAACGGTGACAGAGGTGAGGGGCGAAAAGGCCCTGGTGGTAACGGACCGGCAATCCATGTGTGGACAATGTGTGGCGAAGGGTTACTGCCATATGCTCGGAGGCGGCAAGGAGATGATCGCTGAGGCGCTCAACTCCATCGGAGCAAAGCCAGGGGATACGGTACGGATTGGAATCCCTTCCGGCACCGTGGCCAAGGCCTCGTTCGTGGTCTACATGATCCCTGCCATCGGCCTCGTGGGAGGGTCGTTAGCGGGCTACTTCTCGGGAAAATCATCCGGTATGGATTACAACCTCACTACCCTGATAGGATGTTGTGCGGGATTGGGAATATCGCTGATCGCGGTGAGGCTCTTGAGCAACATCCTCGGAGAGAGGCCATCCTACCGGCCTGAGATAATCACGATTATTCACGCCGAAGATAATTCCCTCGAGCAATACAGGCCCCTGAACGTATCTTAGACGCGCTGGGAGCTTCATTTTTCCTCTATTTCCTTGATGAATCTCTCCGCGTCTTCAATGCCGGTTATTATTCGAATCCCCATACCTGGGAAGGCACTTAAATCAGCGCAGGCAGTACCGCACCCTTCTACTGCCAAAAGGAGCTCAATGCCTTCATTTTCAGGTTCAACAAACTCTACCTTGCCCAGCAATCGTTCTTCTATATGCCGTACCAGGGCAACGCGATCGTATTCGGGATTGCACCCTCCACAATATTTGAGCCCTATCTTTATCTTCTAATCCCTATAGATCTTCAATGCCGCAGAGCCTCCTTGCCGCTCTCTGTTTCTCTTGCATGTTCACGCGCCGGGCAATCATGATCCTCTGCGCTTGAGGGGATCCGGCCCCATGCATTGATTCGGTCAAATAATTTGTTGCCGCAGTCCCCAAGGTAAGGTTTTCAATCAATCGTAGAATTCGCATCCGATATTCAGTGGGGATATCCGCCCTTCCTTTATAATATTTCTCCATCCATTTCCCGACCTCCTCGGATTTGAAGTCGTCCTCAGACGGGAGTGTTGCCAATAAACCACCCGCGATATCCTGTGCAAGCCGGGCTATCTCATAGGGAAAACGGGTCACATTGTGCTTGTGTACATTGGCGAGCAAGGTATTCACATAGTATGTTCCGCTTGGCTCCTTATGCCCTTCCGATGCGCAGGCTATAGCCCCGCAGTAGAGGGTCTCATTCAGATGATTCATCTCAACAATCTTGTCCCTGATATGTGAGGCATTCTCCAGCCCGTTGTACTCCGCTGCTGTTTGTGCAGCGCCGATGAGAACATCTCCAACCCCCACTTTACACGCATAACTCTGTCGGTGATAAGCGGCAAACTGCTCTACCAATTGCCTCGAAAAATCATATTCTTTGTACATAAAGACACGTTCCCAGGGAACAAAAACATCATCAAAGATAACTAATGCCTCATGCCCCCCGAAAAAGAGATTGCCCCTATCCATTGTCCCTTTTTCCAACTTTCTCGTATCGCAGGATTGACGTCCTATAATATAGGTTATTCCTTTAGTATCGCTGGGCACCGCAAACGAGATGGCATACTCTTTGTCTTCCTCTCTCAAGGTAATGGTGGGCATAACGATTATCTCATGTGAGTTCACTGCCCCTGTCTGATGGGCCTTTGCCCCACGGACTATGATCCCGTCTTGCCTTTCTTCTACCACGTGCATAAACATATCCGGATCTGCCTGCTGGTGCGGCGGCAAAGATCTATCCCCTTTGGTATCGGTCATTGCCCCACAGCACGTCAGGTCATTTTCCTGGACATATTCCAAATATTTCAGAAAGCGCTGGTGGTATGCTGTGCCGTATTGGCTATCAATATCAAAGGTCGTCATATCCAATGCATTAAGAGAATCCATTCCCACACATCTCTGAAAACAGCATCCTGTTTCACGACCAAGCAGTCTCTCCATCTTGCTTTTCTTCACCAGATCCTCAATGCTCTGGTGGATATGGGTAAATCGGTTAACCTTGTTACCGGTGAGGTGGGAGCTGGAAGTCATTATATCCTCATGCTCCGGGCGGTGGGCCAGCTCGTAGGTCTTGGCAACCGCGTTCATGGATGGCCGTATGATGGGATCATCCACCACGTTTTCCATCCTCTTTCCGAACATATAAACCACCAGATGCAAGCGCCTAAGGCTTTCTTCATACTGTTGTCCGTTCATCATAGTCATTGATAGCTCCCTTGTCTCTGCTTTATTCATCTCAGAAAACCACCTCCTCCGGGCGTGCTCGGAGAAGCCGGCTCCGCCGGTCATGGTTCTTTCCTTCTCATGGAGCAATGGAGCACTGGATGAGTGGAGTATTGAAAACCATCATAGCGGATACCCTCCACGCACGGTCCATGGCAAATGGTGTTGGCGAGACTTTTTCCTGACGTTTAAAACCCTTCCTTTAATTCTATACCAGTACTCCAACACTCCATTACTCCACTACTCCAACAATCTTATGATCTAAGGGCACACGTTAACCCCCTTCCAGGGGCTCCAAACAGAGCCACGTCCTCTGGATGTGAATTCTTTATCCGCCCTTTAGTCCCTGTTATCCTTTTCAACGGCATCGATAAGCATTTCGAAGACGTTTGGAACTGCGGAGATCACCCTGTTCCAGTTCGATATCTGGGGAACCTCGAAGGGTGTTTCGAGGTACTGCTGGCCTGCGCTCACGATGCACCTCATGAATGCCTCTGCTTCGCTTCCCTCCTTGTGCCTGTCGTAGGTCAGCCCATTGATCTCGGAGTCGCACTCGTAGCGCGCAATGAGGTCCTGGGCGATCCTCAGATAGCTCGCCCGTAAAGTCACAAATACCTCATTGCTGAAGGTATATCCCATGCTTGCCAGGGTCCTGAACACTGACTTGGCAATGTCCGTTCCCATCTTTAACAATCCCTTGTTGGGATCCTCAAGGGTCAAAGGCTGATGCTTGTGTTCGTAGTTATCAGAGAGGTCTACCTGACAGATCCTTCGGAGCGCGCAATTCCTGTGTATCTCGGCCAGCACCCCAACCTCCAATCCCCAGTCTCCCGGAATCCTGATCATGTGTGCCACATCCACATCCATGGAGAATTCCCCAGCGAGGATATATCGGAAGCTGTCGAGAAAATCGAGGAACTGATTGGGGCCTAAGGTCTCCTTGAGTGCCCGTATCAACGGGGTTACAAAAACCCTGGTTACCCTGCCGTGCATCTGATTCGTAACCCTGCTGTAATAACCCTTGCAGAAGCCAAATCCCATGGTGGGGCTAGCAACGGGATAGCAGAGCCGCGCGAGCAGATCCCGATTGTAGGTAACGATATCACAATCGTGTAGTGCGATGACCTGGCTATCCTCAAGGCCAAGGATATATCCATATGCAGTCCATGCAGACCTTCCCTTGCCGTCATCACCCACGTTGATGCCCTTTTTCTCAAGCAAATCGTAGATGCCTTTAATCCTTGGCCCTGTACACCAGATCAACTTCGGGTGCTGAGGAAATGCGGAAAAGAACCGCTTCGCCTCCTTAAACTCCTCGGCATTTGCCCGTCCTATGGTGACAATGATATTCTTGAGGTAGGACACGTGCCGGAGCTCCTCTGCTATCTTCGGGAGGCCCGGCCCTTGAAGCTCAATGGGTATATAGGGAAGCACTAGGGAAATAGGCCTGTGCCTTGTGGCCTCTACCAGCTCAGCCTCTAGTTCCGCCAGATCTCTCTGCTTGAGCCGATGAAAGGTAGCGATCTCTCCATATTGAAAAAAATCAGACATCTCTTTGTTCCTTTCCTGCTGTTTTGAAATAGAAGCGGTTCAGACCGATCAACCCAGGGAAGAGTCACGAAGAATTATCATTCGGGGTCCAATCAAACTTGTACCCGGCCTTTTTGTAATCTTCCAGGGCCCTTTCTTTCAGGAGCCTGTCTCTTGTCTTGTGTGAGTATGTATCGGCAAGCTCCGCGGCATGGCTGTAAAGACCTTCCCTCTCATATTCGGTTATCTTCTGCTCTGTAGCTGTATGCTCCAGAGATGAATCGACCATCGCGGCATGACACCAAGAGATAATCTTTTTAATCTCCCCCCCGCAATTCGGACAGTGAGCAAGGGGATCTTCATCAATGCCCTGAATATACTCAAAGTCTTTGCGGCACACGCTACAACCCTTTGAGGGTATCTTTGCCTGATATTCATAGATGGGCATGAGCCCCATTTCCTCTTTGAACCAGATTATTTTAATAGCACAAATTTGCTTCAGATACTACCCTTTACCATAAAAACTTCAGGAAC